>OHQG01000035.1_pt1 | contig 90681 bp, 77 predicted proteins | sample 1577871 | NCBI WGS metagenome assembly OHQG01 (sample SAMEA3879604, study PRJEB24766) | human gut metagenome | biome: human-associated habitat; feature: feces | place: USA | collected 1985/1987
GACTCGAACACACGACCTGCTGATTACGAATCAGCTGCTCTACCGACTGAGCTATGCCAGCACGCTTACGCGCTTAAGGATTTTAGCACAGGCACGGGGCAAAGTCAAGCGCTATTGTTGATATTCCTATGATTACAGAGAGTATAGATGAATGAAAAATTGTGACGGTTTTGCGACAAGTTGCGGCGCTCTTCGACGGCAAAGCTCAAAATTCGCCCCTGCCGCACCAGGTCACAGGCGCAGAAAAGCCTCAAAAGCCTAGCAATTTCAGGCTTTAACGGCATCGACAGCCAAGGGGCATAACCGCACGCGGCGTTTACATAAATGAAAGGCAGAAAAGTTATTCTCAGAGTTATAAACACTTTCAACATGCTTATCAACAGCGTTTTTCCCTTGTGCGGCGCGGGTTTCAGCGATTATTTGCATTTATTGCCAATCCCTGGATCGAAAGCGGCGGCCCCGCGGGATTTTAAAAATCCTTTACATAACAACCGCGAAGGCCGCCTCATTCCGCTCGGAAGGCGCAATATGAAGGAATCCGTTCATACTATCTGCCGGTAGTCCCGGTTTGCCTTGAAGATGGAGCCCGCTTGGACGCCGCTGACGATTATGTGGTCAAGCAGCTGGACGCCGAAACCGCCCAGGGCCTTCTCCAGCATCTCCGTGGACACATAGTCGTCCGGCGACGGAGTTATACCTCCGCCGGGGTGATTATGCGCCAGGATCACACGGCTCGCGCGGTAGTTCACCACCATTTCCACCACGCTGCGCACGTTCATGTTCACAAAATCCAGGCTGCCCCTGCCCAGCTCCCGGCAGCTCAGGACGCGGAGCATATTGTCCAGCAGCAGGACAAAGATGCGCTCCGTGCGGGCAAACATGAACAGCGGCCGGAAATACTCGCAGGCGTCCCGCGTGTCGTTTATCGTTGTCATCTTGCGCCGGCTCATCATATAGCGCCGGCTGACCTCCGGTATAAGGCGCAGGAAGATGGCCGTCTCCCGGCCCACGCCATCGACATTCGAGAGTTCCTCCACCGAGGCCTCGAAAACGGCGTCCAGCGAGCCGAAACGGTCCAGCAGCTCGTGGGCGATCTCATTGGTGTTGCAGCGCGCACGGACGTAGAACAGCAGGAATTCAAGGGCGTGTACGTCGTCAAAGCTCTCAAGCCCGTGCTCGGCAAAGGCGTTCTTCATTCTCTGCCTGTGTCCATCGTGCGTGCTCATATCTTACAGCTCCTTTGTGGCGTAGGCGTTCAGGTCGCTGCCGGCGGTGCTGCCCGCCAGATATTCGAAATACGCCTGGGCGCCTATCATGGCCGCGTTGTCGCCGCAGAGCTTCAGCGGAGGTATATACAGAGTCGCACCCTCGCGCTCCGCCGCGGCGGCAAAGTCGCGCCTTATGCGGGAATTGGCGGCCACGCCGCCGGCGACGACGATCTTTTTATAGCCCAGCTCACGCGCGGCGGCCATCGTGCGCGGCACGAGGCTCTCGCTCACGGCCTTGCAGAACGAGGCGGCGAGGCCCGGGCGGTCTATCTCCTCCCCGCGCTGCTGTGCGCCGTGGACCAGGTTTATCACCGCCGTCTTGAGGCCGGAGAAGCTCATGTCATAGGGGCTGCCCTCTATGTGCGACTGCGGCATGGCATAGCGCGTGTCGTCGCCCTGCTGCGAGAGTTCGTCCAGGGGCTTGCCTCCGGGATAGGGCAGGCCGAGGACGCGCGCGGTCTTGTCAAAGCACTCCCCCGCCGCATCGTCCCGCGTCGAGCCCAGGATTCGGATATCGGTATAGTCCCGCACGTCGGCGATGAGCGTGTTTCCGCCGGATATGGCCAGGCACAGGAAGGGCGGCTCCAGCTCCGGGAAGGCGAGATAGTTGGCGGCGATATGGCCGCGGATATGGTGCACGGGTATGAGCGGCACGCCCAGGGCCATGGCCGCAGCCTTGGCGAAGTTCACGCCCACCAGCAGCGCACCGATGAGGCCCGGCGCGTAGGTGACGGCGACGGCGTCTATATCTTTCCGCTCCAGGCCCGCGACCTGGAGCGCGCGCTCCGCAAGTAGCGAGATGACCTCCACATGGCTGCGCGAGGCTATCTCCGGCACAACGCCGCCGTAGACGGCGTGCAGGTCGGCCTGGGAAAACACCTGGTCTGTTACAAGCTCCCTCCCGTCCCGGACGAGGGCGACTGCGGTCTCGTCGCAGGAGGATTCAACGGCTAAAATCAGCATTGCGGTTCCTTCCTTATGTAGAGATTCATTATTATGGCGTCCTCTGCGGGCTTTTCATAGTACCCCGGCCTGACGCCGACGTCCACGAAGCCCTTGCCGCGGTAGAGGGCTATGGCGGGCAAGTTCGAGGCGCGGACCTCAAGGCTCAGGAAGGCCAACTCCAGCGCCGCGGCACGGCTTATCATCTCGTCTATCAGCGCGGAGGCCACGCCGCGGCGGCGGTGCTCCGGAGCTGTGCAGACGTTGGATATATAGCCCTCGTCCAGGACGTATTGCAGGCCCATATAGCCTGCGAATGCCCCCTCTTCCTCGGCAGCGAGCATTATTTTGCCCGGTCCGCTGAGCTGGGAGGCGATTATCTCCTCCGGCCAGGGCAGGGAAAAGCACTCGCGCTCAAGCGCGGCTATCTTTGCCACGTCTGAGGGCCGGGCGTCACGTATCGTCATCTTCGTCCTCCCCCAGCAGCTCGTCCAGGAGATAGCGCACTTCCTCCGCCAGCCTGTCCGCGAGGCGGTCCCAGCCGCCCTGCGTGGAAAAACGCGGCGGCGTGATATCCGTCTCACCAAGACAGATGATACGCTCGTCAAACTCCGGCCAGCGGGCGGCCAGTGCGTCGCCCTGGGCCTCGGTCATGCAGAGCGCGACGTCATAGCTCTCCAGCGCGGCCCTGTCTGCCGCGCGGGTGGTGCGCTTTGAGATATCGAGACCGTATTTCGCCGCGGCCTTCACGGCCTTCGGCTCCGGGGCGGGCACAGGCTCACCCGCCGAGGCGAAACCCGCCCTCAGCTCCGGACAGCCCTCGTCCCGCGCCGCCTGTTCGAACATCGCGCAGGCTATCGCCGCAAGGCCGGCGCCGTCCGCGTCCACAAAGAGGATGCTCTCCGCCTCCAGCGGCTCGTCCTCCAGGCCCTGGAGCAGCTGCGCCACGTGCTCCGCGTCCCAGCGCTCCAGGCTGCGGTCATAGGCCAGGTTTTCGATGTGGTGCGTCAGCTCGTGTTTGAGCGTGCGCGTCAGCTCCCGGCGCCAGCGCTCGGGAGCGGCGGCGGCGTAGCGCTCCCGGAAGGAGCCGTAATATATCTCCACGTGTCGGCCCATCTGGTCCACGAAGTACATGCCCATGACCAGCAGGCCGTTCTCGTCCGTGCGGCGGGCGGGCAGGAGGTTCACGCCGCCGTTGAGCTTGTTGAATATCTCCTGCGGCAGCGCGTCCACGGCCTCGTCCAGCATCGCAGCGGCTTCTTCAAATGTCACCATGTCAATGCGCCTCCGCCCAGGAATGTCCGCTGTGCGCTTCTGCGGTCAGGGGGACGGAGAGCGTCACGGCACGCTCCATCTCCTCCTCCAGCAGCGCGGCGACGCGCTCCGCCTCACGCTCCGGGCACTCGGCAATGAGCTCGTCGTGGACCTGCAATATCAGCCGCGCCTCCAGGCCCTCGGCGCGGAGCCTGCGGCGGACGTTCACCATGGCGAGCTTGATTATATCCGCGGCCGTACCCTGGATGGGCATATTGCGCGCCACGCGCTCCCCGAAGCTGCGGGTGTTGAAGTTCGAGGCCTTCAGCTCCGGCACCGGGCGGCGGCGGCCGAACAGCGTCTCGACATAGCCGCGCTCCTTTGCCTCGGCTATGACCCTGTCCATATACTCGCGCACGCCGTGGTATTTCTGCATATAGGCGTCTATATACGCCCGGGCCTCGGCGGGGCTTACCTTGATATCCTGCGCCAGCGAGAAGGCCGAGATGCCGTAGACTATGCCGAAGTTCACGGCCTTCGCGCTGCTGCGCTGGGCCGGAGTGACCTCCGCCAGCGGCAGGCCGAAGACCTGCGAGGCCGTGACGGCGTGGATATCCTCCCCGCTCTTGAAGGCGTTCTGCATCGTCTCATCGCCGGATATATGCGCCAGCAGGCGGAGCTCTATCTGGCTGTAATCCGCGTCCACCAGGACGCAGCCGGGCGCGGCGACGAACATGCGCCTTATCTGCGCGCCCAACTCGCGCCGGACGGGGATATTTTGCAGGTTCGGCTCCGTGCTCGAAAGGCGGCCCGTGGCCGTCACCGTCATGCGGAAGTTCGTGTGTATGCGCCCGTCGGCGGAGATGACCTTGAGCAGGCCGTCCGCGTAGGTGCTCTTCAGCTTCGTCAGCATGCGATATTCCAGGATATCGCCTATGATGGGGTGCTTGCCTATGAGCTTTTCCAGGATGTCGGCGTTGGTGCTCCAGCCGGTCTTGGTCTTCTTGCCCGCTGGGAGCATCAGCTCATCGAACAGCACCTCGCCCAGCTGCTTGGGCGAGTTTATATTGAACTCGTGCCCGGCCAGCTCCCAGATGCCGCGCTGCAGGGCGTCTATACCCGCCGTGAGGCTCTCACCAAAGTCGGCCAGGGCCTTCCTGTCCACCAGGAAACCCGCGCGCTCCATCTCGGCCAGCACCTGGCAGAGCGGCAGCTCGATATCGAAATAGAGCTTCTCCGCCCCGTTTTCCGCCAGCTTCGCGCGCATGGGGGCCATGAGCTCCAGCGCAGCCCGGGCTTCCGGCAGCTCCGCGCCCAGGTAACGTTTGGTCAGCTTGCCTAGGTCGTAGCCGCTCTCCGTCGGGTCGAGGACGTATGCGGCCAGCTCCGTGTCAAAGACGAAGCCCTCTGTGCCCAGGCCCTCGGCCAGGGCCAGGCCCATGAGGTCCTTGACACCGTGGGCGGATTTTTTGACCTCCGGCGAGAACACAAGCCGAAGAAGGCGGTTATAGTCCTCGCCCAGCTCGCCCCAGTTGAGGGTGAAGATCGCCTCGCCGTCGCAGAGGCTGAGGCTGTCGAGGTCGTCCCCGGGCAGGGCGAGGCCCAGCGTTTCCGCCGCGCGGATACGCGCCTCGGCCTCCTGCGCCGTAAGGGCGCTCAGCTCCGGCATCGCGCGGCTCTCAGCCTCCTGCACCGCCTCGGGCGCGGGGGCGAGGCCCCATTTTTCGATAAAGCGGCGGAAGCCCAGCCGGTCCAACACGGCGTAAAGCTCCGGGCCGAAGTCCCGGCTCCAGGACGCGTCCTCGGGCTTCAGCTCCACTGGCGCTTCACGGCTGATGGTGGCAAGGGTATAGGACATTTCCGCGCTCTCACGGCCGGCGGCGAGCTTTTTGCGGACGCTGTCCTTTATATCCAGGCCGTCCAGGCCGGCGTAAATATCCGCCACGCGGCCATAGCGGCGCACGAGGTCCAGGGCGGTCTTTTCGCCTATGCCCGGCACGCCCGGGATGTTGTCCGAGGCGTCGCCCATCAGGGCCTTGAGGTCCACCATGAGCGGCGGGGCGAAGCCGTATTCCTCCTCGAAACGCGCGCGGTCGTAGAGTATCGTCTCGGTCTGTCCCATGCGGCTCTTGACGTGCAGGACGCTCGTCGTCTCCGTTATGAGCTGAAAGCTGTCCTTGTCGCCGGTGACTATCTCGCAGGCCCAGCCGGACTTTTCGCAGATGGCGGACACGGCGCCCAGCACGTCGTCCGCCTCCCAGCCCGCGGCCTCTAAGCGGCGGATATGCATGGCGTCCAGCGTTTCCTTCAAAAGCGGCATCTGCACGGCCAGCTCCTCAGGCATGGGCTTGCGCTGGGCCTTGTAGCCCTCGTACATCTCGTGCCGGAAGGTCGGCGCGGGCAGGTCGAAAGCCACGCAGAGCGAATCCGGCGCCTCGCCCTCGAAGAGCTTCTGCAAAATGGCCAGGAAGCCGTACACCGCGTTCGTCGGCGTGCCGTCCGGCGCGTTCAGGGGCCGGACGCCGTAAAAGGCGCGATTTACGACGCTGTTGCCGTCCAGTATCATGAGTTTTTTCATCAGGGCATCTCCAAATAACCAAATATGCTCTCGCAATCCTCCAAAGCGGTCTGTAGAGTGCTGTACATATACGGCGTTATTATCCCGCCGCGGTCGTCGCCGGACTCGTAGTCCGCTATGGCGGCGCGGATATCCCACAGCCTCCGGCCCCAGCCCGCCGTCTGGCGGGAGATGCCGAAGTCGCCTATGTTCAGCATTATCATGGGTATGTATTCGCAGGAGCTTATCTCAGTCTCCCCCGTCGCGGGGTCCTTCGTCAGCTCCAGCTGCACCATGCAGGTTAGGTCCGTGTACTGGCGGGTCTGGCAGGACAGCAGGTTCCCCAGGCAGTAGCAGAGGAAGCCCGTGCGCTCATTGCCGTCCTCGTCCGTCACGGTGCGCAGCTCCATCGGCTCCGGGACGTGCGGGTGGCCGCCGATGACAAGGTCCGCACCCTGGGCGAAGAAATAGTCCGCCAGGTCGCGCTGGTACTGCGTCGCGCCTGTGACGTACTCCCCGCCCCAATGGACGCTGACGGCGATGATATCCGTTTCCAGCGCCCTGGCCGCGGCCATGTCGGCGTCCAGCATGTCGTAATCCACCTTGGAGCAGTAGGTCATGTAGTCTGTCGTGTAGACGTTCAGGCCGTAGGGCGTGTCGTCCACGGGTATGCCGTTCGTGCCGTAGGTGAAGTTCAAAAAGGCGATGCTGACGCCATTTATCTCCTTGACGACGATGCCGTTATCCTCGTCGCGCTCCTCCTGCGTGCGGTAGGCCCCTACGTGGTCGAGGCCCGCGTCGTCCAGGACGTCCAGCGTCCTTATTATGCCCTCGTGCCAGGCGTCCATGGCGTGGTTGCTGGCCATGTTTATGAGGTCGAAGCCGACCTCCTTCAGCGAATAGGCCAGATCGTCCGGCACGTGGAAGATCGGATAGCCCGTCCACTTGCCGTCGCCGGTGAAGGCGCCCTCAAAGCAGCACAGGGCGTAGTCCGCCTCCTCGACGTAGTGCGCCACGTCCTCGAAGATGGGCGCGTAGTCGTAGCTGCCGTCGGGCTGCAGCGCCTCGTCGTGGAGCGGGGTGTGCATGACTAGGTCGCCCGCGAGCGTGAGCTTAACGACGCTTGGCGTCGGCTCCGGCGTGGGCTCCGGGGTCGGGGTCGGCGTGGGTTCCGTCGTGGGCGCCGCCTCCGCCTCTCCCTCGGGCGCGGGGAGCGTCACCTCCGGGGCAGAGCCGCAGGCGGCGAGGCTCAGCAGCAGCGCCGCGCACAGGCAGAGGGTCAGGACGCGCTTCATTACTTTTCACCCCTCAGCTTTATGAGCTGGTCGCGCAGGATGGCCGCGTACTCAAATTCGAGCATCTTCGCCGCCTCGCGCATCTTCTTCTCCAGCTTCTGTATCTCCTCACGCCGCTCGGCCTCCGTCATCTTCAGCCCGTCGCGGCGGCGTGTACCCTTGTCGGCCTCGGAGGATATCTCTATGATATCCCGCACGCTCTTGATTATCGTCTGCGGGACGATGCCGTGTGCCTTGTTATAGGCGTCCTGCTTACTGCGGCGGCGCTCCGTCTCCGTGATGGCCGCGCGCATGGAGGGCGTTTCGCTGTCGGCGTACATGATGACCAGGCCCTCGGCGTTGCGTGCCGCGCGGCCTATGGTCTGGATGAGGCTCGTCTCGCTGCGCAGGAAGCCCTCCTTATCCGCGTCCAGAATGGCGACAAGGCTGACTTCGGGCAGGTCCAGGCCCTCGCGCAGGAGGTTTATGCCCACGAGGACGTCGAACTCGCCCAGGCGCAGGTCGCGGATTATCTCCATGCGCTCTATCGCACCGATATCGTGGTGCATATAGCGGCACTTGATGCCCGCCGCGGTGAGATAGGCGGAGAGGTCCTCGGCCATTTTCTTCGTCAGCGTCGTCACCAGCGTGCGCTGGCCCTTGGCTATGCGGGCCTTTATCTCGTCCATGAGGTCGTCTATCTGGCCCTCGACGGGGCGGACGGATATCTCCGGGTCAAGCAGGCCGGTGGGTCTTATTATCTGCTCCGCGATTTGGCCGGAGCGCTCCCGCTCGTACTCGCCGGGCGTGGCCGAGACGTACACCGCCTGGCCTATGCGCTGCTGGAACTCCTCAAACTTCAGCGGACGGTTATCGAAGGCCGAGGGCAGGCGGAAGCCGTAGTTCACCAGGGTCTCCTTACGCGCCCTGTCGCCCCGGTACATGGCGCGCACCTGCGGAAGCGTGACGTGCGACTCGTCCACAAAGAGGACGAAGTCCTTCGGGAAATAGTCCAGCAGCGTCATGGGCGCGCTGCCCGGCTCCCGGCCCGAGATTATGCGGCTGTAGTTCTCGATGCCGGAGCAGTAGCCCAGCTCCTGTATCATCTCGATGTCGAAGCTCGTGCGCTGCTCTATGCGCTGGGCCTCCAGGAACTTGTCCTGGCTCTTGAAAAACGCCACGCGCTCGTCGCACTCGCGGCGCATCTCCTTTACCGCGGCGGCCATCTTCTCCTTGGTGGTGACATAGTGGCTCGCGGGGTAGATGGCGACGTGGTTCAGTATGCGCGTGGGCGTGCCGGTGACAGGGTTTATCTCGGAAATGCGGTCTATCTCGTCCCCGAAGAACTCTATGCGTATGGCTTTGTCGTAGGAATAGACCGGGAAGACCTCCACGGTGTCGCCCCGGACGCGGAACATATTGCGGTCGAAGGCGATATCGTTGCGCTCGTAACGTATCTCGATGAGCTTTTTCAGCAGCTCGTCCCTGTCCTTCTGCTGGCCGGGGCGCAGGGAAATGACCATGCTGGCATAGTCTATCGGGTCGCCGAGGCCGTAGATGCAGGAGACGGAGGACACGACGATAACGTCCCGCCGCTCCGACAGGCTGGACGTCGCCGAGTGGCGCAGGCGCTCTATCTCGTCGTTTATGGAGCTGTCCTTCTCAATGTAGGTGTCCGTTGTGGGTATATAGGCCTCGGGCTGGTAGTAGTCGTAGTAGGAGACGAAGTATTCCACGGCGTTATCCGGGAAAAACTCGCGGAACTCCGAACAGAGCTGGGCTGCGAGCGTCTTGTTATGCGCCAGCACCAGCGTCGGGCGCTGGACGCGCTCTATGACCTTGGCCATGGTATAGGTCTTGCCGGAGCCGGTGACGCCCAGCAGAGTCTGCTCGGGTATACCGCGCTCCAGCCCATTGGCCAGGGCGTCTATCGCCTCGGGCTGGTCGCCGGATGGCACATAGCTGCTGACCACGTGAAAATCAGGCATGATTACTCCTTTTTCATACTTTATTTAAACCGTATTTTAGCACAGCCCTCCCCTCTTGAAAAGCCCCGCCGCAAAATTCATTGCTGTAAGCCCGGGCACTTTGTGCTACAATAGCCTCGCGCCCCTTGCGGGGTGGAATCGGAGGTAACGTATGCTTGAACGAATGGACAAGTTCTTTGACAGCCGCCTTGATGAATATGACGCGCACCAGCTGGGCTGTATAGCCTCTGCGCGGGAGTTTCTGCGCTTCACCGCCGAGCAGCTGCCCTCTGGTGCCGGCTGCGCTGTTCTTGACCTTGGCTGCGGCACGGGGCTGGAGCTGGAGGAGTATTTTGCGATCAATCCCACGGCCTCCGTCACCGGTATCGACCTTGCGCCGGGCATGCTCAGCAGGCTTGCCGAGAAGTTTCCCGGCAGGGATGTGCGGACCGTCCTGGGCTCATATTTTGACCTTCCCTTCGGCTCCGCCGTCTACGACGCGGCGGTCTCCGTAGAGTCTCTCCATCACTTCACCGCAGAAGAAAAGCTCCCGCTTTACCGGAAGCTGCGCGAAGCTCTAAAGCCTGGAGGGGTATTCGTACTTACTGACTATTTTTCCCTTTCCGACGAGGAGGAAACCGCTCACCGTGCCGAGCTGCTCCGGCTGAAAAAGGCCCAGAACATCATGGACGATGTGCTATACCACTTCGACACTCCGCTGACACCGGAACACGAGGCGGAATGTCTTGAAAAGGCTGGATTTTCCGAGGTCCGGGTTCTCAAAAGCTGGGGCGCGACGCACACGCTGAGGGCTGTAAGGCCGTGCCTGTCCGCAGCCGTCGGCCCGGGCGCTCCGGATACCGCTGAGTTGGGCTGCTGCGGCGCCTACTGCCGCACATGCAGGGAATATATGGTGTCGTGCAAGGGCTGCTCGACCGGTTACGCCGACGGCTCACGCGAGCTGTCGAAGGCCAGGTGTGCTATAAAAAAGTGCTGCCTTTCGAGCGGCCAAATAACCTGCTCCGACTGTTCCTCCTTCGACTCCTGCCCTACGGTCCAGGGTTTCTACAGCAAGGGGTATAAATATTCGAGATACCAGGCGTCCACACAGTTTATAAGGTCGCACGGCTACCGCTCTTTCGCCCAAGCCGCCTCAGCCTGGACCAGCGCCAGCGGAAAGCTGCCCCGCTAACGCAAATGATATTTGGAGGCTTTGATATAATGACTAGCGTTTTGTTCATCTGCCACGGCAATATTTGCTGAGGGTCAAAAAAGCTTGATAAATCAAGGGTTTCCGGGCCTCCGGGTAGTGCTACTACACCATTACTACACCATTTGGAACCTCGGTGTGACGAACATTTTTTGAAAAAACGAGGTGCAGAAAATGGAATACGCGAGTGTCCTGGAGGAGCTCTGGTACGGCAATATCGAGCCGTCGGAGTATGATTGTTCCCCCTGCCCGGAATATAAAACCGCCCTCCATCTGCTCAGCCGCAACGAGGAAAAGCTCCTCAGCACCCTGAGCGATGAGCAGAAAGCCCTCTTCACCCGCTGCGCCGAAAGCCGGCGCGAGCTGCAGTCGATAACCGAGCGCCTGCTGTTCAAAAACAGCTTCCGCCTGGGCGCAAGGCTCATGCTGGAGGTCATGGAGGGGTAAGTTGATATAGCGCACCGCCCATCGGCCAAATGGCCGATGGGCGGTGTTTTAAACCTTCACACAATTATCGTACATTTTTAGTTATCTACGCCAAAGCTCTTGACTTTTAGCGTTTTACAGTTCTCCATTACTGTGCGCACGACGGGAATAGGCAGCCCCTTTGGAGCTTGAACATTTACCTCGAGTGATACTTCAACCGTGCAGTCCTCCACATTTGTTAGATGCCCAATTACTTCTTCTACAAGGCGTTGGACGTCTCTATTAATCCTCGTATTATCTAACTCGGCAGACATAAAGAAATGCGTGTTCTGTGGGACTTCTGTTCTCTCTTCTTTTTGTGTGGAGCCTACTCCTTCCCCTTGAACTGCAGTGCGAGTTATTGTTATTGTTTTGCTTGCTTCAGAAGATTCGACTTCAATGTGATCTTTCGAATTATTCTGCGCCTCAGCAGCAATCTGCTCAAGCGCAGCCATCTTTTTCACCAGATAATCGGACTGCTGAATGAACCCAACATACTGATTAAACTTCAAATCCAGAAAACGATCTTCGCTGTAACCTGCTGCAATTGCAAAATATTCTGTGGAATTCAAGCCGGTTTGGATGGCGTCTTCCAGTACACTGTAGCGTGCCAAACGGGGCAGATAGCAATACGTGCAGAGATACTCCCACAGCTTCTTAATTTGGATGCAGTTTGTTTCTTTCCACAATACATCGTCCAGTACCATCTTCAGCAGTGCGGGAGCCCATTTTGTGATGAGCAGCTCCTGCTGCAGCATCTTGCTTGCCGCTTTAGCAACAATACTGTCCGAACCGCCACTGATACGAATAACCTCCCACTGGATGGCCTTCATATCTACATGCAGGTCGATGGAAGGTGCCAGTAGCCAGCAATACGTTTCTTTTATTCTAGATTCTACAGTATCATTACTACGATGCAAACTACCGCTGGCTTCTCTTGTTTGGGAAATATCCAAGTTCAGCGTCTCTTTGTCATCAATGATGGATTTCCATGCGAGATATTCGCGTGTGCCTTGTTTTAGGGCGCCTATCAGTTCTTGGTCTGGGGCGATAAAGGCTAGCATGTTTCTGTAAATTCGGGGTGATGTTCCGCGGTTATCGAGAATATTTGCTGCCGCTTCCAGGGCGCGATTTTTAGGGTTATTGTGGCGATATTCCTCGTTGACTCCAAGAATCACCAACCGGACTGCTTGATCGTCGGTAACATCCAAGGACGAACCAGGGCAAATGTGCAAGCCAGCAAATGGCTCTTCCTTGTGAAGTTTGCGAAGTCGAGATTCGATTTCGTATTCGACATCAATTTCAGTAAATTGTGTAGCTCTATCCTGCGCAGTCTTGCGCAAGGTTGGCCTGGTATCGTACCAATACCGATCTCCGGAAGTGTTTGTGTACAAATAAGCCAAAGAACCCCGCAAAGTATTCAAGGCATCGTTAAAATCTGCGATGTTCTCTCCCGGTTGTACTACACCCAGGCGGATACGGGATGATTCAATTCCACGCACAGCTTGCGCTCTCACAGTGGGAGCGCTCCCGAGCATAATAGTTCTCGCAACGCGCCTTGCTGCTAATTTTTGTCCATATCGAGGGATAGACTGATCCTTTTGATAAGGTACAGAGTTTTTCCCGTCAATTTCATTGCTGACAATGGAGTTCCACCCTTCGTCAAGATAGCGAATCAATTCCTCGCGTACATTAGGCACGTCCAATGGAATTGAACCGGGCATAATCATTGCACTGGCATCATTGCTCATCCAGAGCTCGTGTATAACGGAGGCCATCAGCCGCAATACGCCGCGTGTGCGTTGGAATCGTTCCAGAGTAGACCAATCTTCATACAAACGATCAAAAACTTCGGGATGGATGGGATAACAGGACAACATACGTTCCCTGTATTCCACTTCCCTTGCCTCATAAGGAAAGTCGCTTGCGTTTTCTATGTACATTTGGCTAAAACGTGCGCATACCTGGTCCCTTGCAGCAGGGTTTTTGCAGTCCAGAAACAGCCGCCGGCGCACCACTTCAAAACCCTCATTGGCGGCAACCGGTTTCCAAATAGACTCCATACGACCAAACGTATGCTCAATGGTATCCAGTGCGATTTTACCAGCTTCACCGCCAATCTCAATATCTGATTCAGGTATAGATGCAACGACTAAACTGTTTTTGCTGGCACGAGCAGCCTCTGTTACCTCCTGAATAAAGGAAATAAAATTGTCAAAGGAACCTGCGGGCAGTCCAGTTACTCCATAAATCTTTTTGGCATAGGCAACCAGCTCGTCCATTAGAATCATGCAGGGACCACAATCATTAAACAGATTCTTTAATACCTCTGATCCAGGCGATACTCCCTTCTTGTCCGCTTCTTTCACATAGTCATACAGTTCTGGCCTACCTGCAGATTCAGCCAGTTGTGCGGCCATTTCGCCCCACAAAGTGTTAATGGTAATGCCCGGGAAATTGATGGGGCGCTTCGACTTGGTAGGGTCTATCGCCGTACCCACCAAAACAGCTATGTTTGCCCGTGGCAACGTGGATACACCTGCTTGCTCCATTACTGGCTTAATACTTGGAATGAGATCTGCTGGCACTTTTCCGCGAAGCATATGATATAGTGCCAACATGCTGTGGGTTTTGCCGCCACCAAAAGCTGTTTTTAGCTGAATTACGGGCTCTCCATCTTTTCCACGCACACGTTTCAAAGCCTGCACCAGTAAACCTGTCATTCCTTCTGTAACATAGGTACGCGCAAAAAACTCAACCGGGTCACGATATTCGTATGCACCTTCTCCACGAGCTACTTGAGCCAAATCTGCCGCAAACTCAGCATTTTTGTAGCGCCCCTGTGCCACATCCGGGTGCGGCTCGATTACTTCCCGCCAGCTAGGTAGGCCAGAGCTCATGCGTCCCAGTACCGCAGCCTGACTCGCTTTTGTTTTTTCAGGAGAGACAATAGTGCCTGCCGTTGCCGTGGTAGACCCTTCAACTGAACCATAGCGCGCCTCTCTGAGCAACTTGCGTATTTCTTCAGCCGCTTCATCATCAAAAGCTTCGCACAGACGTGCCATTGTATCCAGCGCACGCCAAGTATCATCATCGTTGAAGTCTTGTCCGCCAATGTGGGCAATTTTGTTGCGTACACCCATCAGTTCCTTGGCCCACGTGCGATAGTCCAGCGAAAGTTTCCGCTTGAAGAGGTCATTCCATTTGCGGTCAAAAAGCCGCAAACAATTTGCCATGTCCAGCGAGTCAACAAGGTCTCCATAGTCTCCTGCATTTGGCAATTCACGGCTTTGATCCGACAAGGTCGTCAGAACCTCCTGCCACCAGGAATCCTTATATTCTCTGCTCAGTTCCTGGGCTATGTATCCCGCCAGTATGGGATGTAAAATACGAAAAGCCTGTTGCACTTTGGAGTAATTATCCTGCATTGTCGGCGTCCTCCTTAAAACAGCGTGATCTGTTCCGGCTTATATGCCTGCAACTCGGCGGCTCGGGACTGGATTTCTGGCCAGGCGATTACAAGCGCATTGTAGGCATAGGCTTCCTGTGCCCAGCCTTTGCGCTCGGCCACTGTGTAAAGCCGGTAAGCCAGATCTTTGGCCCGCTCCGCATTGGAACCCAACATATTGACCACAATCTGCGCACAGGCTTCAATGCCGCCAGTGGCCATGGCATGAGTCAACTGTTGGCAGAGCAGCCAGATGGTCTCCTCCCGCTCGTCCACCTTTTCCGGCAATTCCTCACGGGTGAGCAGATGGACAGAGCCCTTTTGCGCAAACAGCACGCCCTTTGCAGCCAATGCGGCCACAGAGGTGTTTTTGGCGCGGGCCAGGGTATCGGCTTCGCCGAACCTCATGTCATTGAAGGCGTTCTGCATATACAGGTCCACACAGAAGCGGCTGTTCTGGTCCAGTTCGCCGTCCTGCTCGTTGAAGTAGACATCTAGCTCCTGATTGATGATCTGTAGCGCGCTGCGCACCGTCATAGGGGTCCCGTCAGACTCAAGAACCTTGGAATACTTGGAGTAAACGCCCATGCCGGGGCCAATGGCGCTCTGGGCCAGGTCCACCGGGGCAATGTTGCTGCGCTGGAGTTTTTGTAGGGCAGGACGCAGCTCCCGTTTCAGTTCCGCGATAAAGCTTCGGCGCGTGACCATGGGAGCGTCCTCCGGCCTCTTGCGGCAGACCAGAACGATGGAGGAGGCCAGCGCATTGGTTCCAGAGGCAATGGAGCGATTGGACATCTCCGTACGCATAGGCCATGTGCCAGTGATGGCAAAGCCCGCTTGAATGACTGCCGAAAGCATAGTTTCCCAGCCGGTAGAGGCGGTTTTTGTCTCACTTCCCCCCGTGTCGGTATCGCTCTGCTTATAAGCATAGTAGATGGTGACAGGGATATCCTCTCGGGCATACTGGTAGATCTGTTGGCAGGTATGCAGCATCCCATCCTCAAAGAAATCTCGAGCTTTTTCCACACTTCCGTCAAAGCGATAGGGGGTTGCCACCAGTTCCTCTGCCTTGGGTACCAGCATGGTGCGGAACAAATTGGGATAGGTCTGCTTCAATGCCTGCCGCATCCAGACATAGAAAAAGTCAGACAAATCTGCATAGCCGATATTGTCATAGTAAGGCGGATCGGTAGAGACCATGATGTTTCGCAGACCGCAATCGCTCTGGGCATCAAACTGTTTAGCAATACCTTGCCTAGAAGTGGGGAATTCCAAAAGGCATTTGTAAATCCAATCCACAGTGCTAGAAAAACTTCCCGTTGAGCTGCTAAAGGGATTTCCTTCTGCATAATCCCAAGTCATGGGTATTGCTTGCCTACCAAAAGTATTACGAATCTTCACATATCCACTATCCCAACTGCAAATGCTGCTGCTTCTATCCGCCAATCTATCAATAGAAAAAGATAAGTATAACCCTACCGCTTCGCCATAGGCACGGGCACCGGTACCGCCTTCGCTGAGGGCAATGTGGTCGTTGGGCAGCCCTGCGGTAATCGCATCTGCCTCAGCCAGTTTCTGCGCTTCGCTCACCAGTTCACTAAAAGTTGTCAGTGCCGTCAACTGGCGATTGGTGAATAGGTCAGAAAAGTAAGTCATCCCATAGTTGGGGGTCTTAAAATCTCTTGGATTATGAGGCAAAACCGCATCAGGACATTCTTCTGGTTTGCCCACTTGTGCAGCTAAAAGCTGTTCCAAATCTGCGGGAAGATAAATCCGTTCATTTATTCCCTCGGCAACAACTGCGCAAAGGTTACTTCCTATCTTTCCAGACTTCCCTTGTTCACGAATGTATGGAAATTCAACGGGAGTTCCGCAGCAAGCGCAAACAGCACCCTTGCGATTTACCGTTCCTTCAATTTTCGGTTTTCCTTGATGATGAACACGATAGCTTGTCTTTCCATTTTCAAAAATCGGTTCCACCCAGGCTTCTTTGCCCCTTCTTTTCGAAAGCACAAAGGAACGAACCAGCGGCATCTCACAGCCACAGGCCGGGTTGGGGCATTTGACGGTCCGGGCCCAAATCCAAGCAATGACGGTAGCTTCGCCGCCACCCTGGGAAGCGGGCACCTTCACCTTGGAGTACAGGTGGCCAATCTTCTGAAAAGCCTGCTGCTTCATCCACTCGCCATAATAGCGTACGTCCTCTGCCAGGCCTTTCGCGCCGGTCCAGCCGCTGCTCCCATCTATTGGGGCGCGGGATTCCGGGTTGACTGGAGCTTGTCCGGCGAACTTGGGCGGAATCTCGATCATGGCTTTGTTGATCATAACCGCCACCGGGTTCAGGTCGTGGGCATGGGCCTCCAGTCCCAGCCGCTGGGCTTCCAAGGGAATGGAACCGCCGCCAGCAAAGGGGTCCAGCAGCGGAGGCGGGTTGTTGCCGGTGGAACGCATGATTTCTGCCTTTGCTGCATCCAGAATTTCCGGATTGTTGGAGTTCTCCCATTTGACCAGCTTTTCAAGAATAGCAAACAGACGCTGGCGCTCCTTATTCTGCGCCTCTTCGGTGGGGAACTGCTCCGGGTGCTCGGATGGATCGTCCACCAGGCTGGACCATATCACTGCGCGGGCCGCAGCAAGCGGCCGCCGAGCCCACCACAGGTGCAGTGTGGAAGGGTGCCCGTGCCGGATAGATTTCTCCCGAGCGGACTCGGCGTTGATAGCTTCCAACGGAAGCGCCACTTCAATTAATTTCTTTGCCACGATTCTATCCTCATTTCTGGAACACAATCTCCGCATTGCGGATGAGGTCCATTAAATCATAATTCACGCTAGTGGCCGTAAAATCCGGCGCGTTGCGGAAGGGGTGCTTCAAGTATACCGCATGGGTGGAGGCGCCGTCCACTTCAACAACTGCTAAAATGAATTCTTCCGGTTTATTCAGGCCAGTAAGTATTTCATTTTTGGAAACGGTCACCGTTGTAGCGCCCTTGTTTCTTCCCTTGACCTCGATAAACCGCAAAGTATTGGTGCCGGTGCGGAGTTCTTCCGGGATGCTTGACTCAATATCATACCCCACTTTTTCGGCGCTGACATCATGTGGCTGATATCCTAGCTGCCGTTCAATATCCATGACAGCTTTCATGGCGGCCAGCTCGACTGCTTTCTTATCCGCACCACCAAACGAGTTCAGGGAGTATGCGCCGCCCATCAGCTTAGCCAAAAGCCCATTGGGAATAATCAACGCGCCTCCAGTGATCACGGGCGGTGCAGGAGAAATCATGCGCTCATTGTCCAGCTCAGAAAGGCGCTTTTGCAGCCGAGCTGCCAGGTCTTCTGCACGGCGAGCGGCCATCTGTGAGTTCAAGCGTGCATTAATCTTACCTGCAGCCTCTTTCTGTTTCAAATCTGCAGCACGGAAATCCCAGTACTGAATTTCAGCTGTCAGGCGTTCTTTGACTGCCTTGGTGATTTTATCCACCATTTTTTGCTTGTGCTCTCTCACCTGCGCAAAGTGTTGCGGTATGATATTGGAAATTGCATATCCTCTGGCGCGCTCCTCCACTCCGGAAGCCAACCAATCCTGAGTGCCCACATAGGCATGAATCGCCGCTTGTTCTGGCTCAGTTGCTGCGCGATAATCCAGATATGGGGCATATCCAGCGTGACGAGCCGTGCCATCTGCAAACAGTTCCACAAAATGAACTTGCTTGGAGATCACACGTTTTGTACCATCCTGCAAGACAACTCCATCCTGTATGCAATCTTCAATATAGAACAGCAGCCTGGCCTGGTCGCTATCATCGCTTTCATCTACAAAAATTGTCCCTCGCTTTAGCACATCGGCGTTGCGCTCCCTTATTAAATCAATGGTTGCTTCCAGCAGCGGATGGCCAGGGCAAATCAAATCTGCCGTTGGCTGCCCTGTCAGGTTGCAAACGCTTTTGTCAAAGCATACGCGCTCGTATCGCTGCAAAACTGGTTCGCCAAAGCCAATCTGCATATCCCGATTGCGTACGGCAAAAGGAACAGAAAGAATTTCATATCTGCCAGACTCTCTCGGTCGAATTTGCCCTCCCACAGAACGAAACGCTTCAACAAAGAATGCTTCTATAAAATGCGGCTGGAGTTTATGGGCTTCAATCCGTTCCATGTCCTCTCGAATCGCCATCACTCGGTGTATGTCCATGGTGTCATCGGTGAGCGCTCTCTGATCTAAAAGCTCGCGTAATTTTTGCTGATCGAGTGAATGGTCAACCACTTGCCATAGACGCGCGCGCACCTCGGGGTCATTTCCATAGCGAACTGCTTCGATAAGCAGATCCCTCAAAGGACGGTTATCAAAAGTCATCTTGCCCAGGATATCAAATACCTTGCCGCCAAGGGCCTCGCGCTCTTCCTCTAGTTTTTCAAATAGGCGCTGGAACACCATGCCCTCCCTGGTTTCTTTGGAAACCAAATTCCAGAGATGACATACTTCAGTTTGACCAATACGGTGAATGCGACCAAACCGCTGCTCCAAACGATTTGGATTCCACGGCAGGTCATAGTTAACCATCAGGTGGGCGCGCTGCAAGTTGATGCCCTCGCCAGCAGCGTCAGTGGCTATCAGAATGCGCACCTCTTTGTCCTGTTTGAAAAGCTCCTCCACTTTGCGGCGCTCGTCCCGGAGCATGCCGCCATGAATAGCAACGACTGATTCGTCGCTGCCAAACAGGTTACGGATTTTATCTGATAGATACCGTAGGGTATCCCGGTGTTCAGTGAATATAATAAGCTTTTCACGCTGTCCCTCTGGACTGAACATATTCTTCTCATCCTGTAAAAGGTGCGACAGCTCATCCCACTTCCGATCTTCACCGCTCATACGGACGGCATTTGCCATCTGCTCCAGACGCTTTAGCGTCCGAATCTCTGCCTCCATCTCAGATATGGTATTTGCTGCAGATGCACGGTCGGCCACATTCTCCTCGGCATCTTCCAACTCCGCAGCGGTGTAATCGTCTTCATCGTAGTCATCAGAAAAGCTGTATTTTTGACTAGAATCTTCAGCGCGGCGTCCCATTTTTTCTTCTGCCAAAATATGTTCCAGACGCTCTCTACGACGTCGAAGTGATTGGAAAATAGCTTCTGGAGAAGAGGCCAAACGTCGCTGCAATATTGTCAAAGCAAATCCGACTGTGGTTTTGCGCTCATTATTTAACTTATCTGCACGATTAAACTCTTCTTGAACGTACTCTGTAACCTCGTTATATAGTTTTGCTTCCTGAGGAGAGAGGTCATAGTTGACTGTGTATGCACGTCGTTCTGGGAAAAGTGGAGTCCCATCGAATTTTAGCAATTCTTCTTTCACCAGGCGACGCATTACATCTGAGACATCAATTGAGTGATTCGAAGACCTGGCAGCACCTTCAAAGCGGTCTGGGTCTATCAATGAAAGGAATAGCTGAAAATCTTCGCTTTTCCCATTGTGAGGAGTAGCTGTCAGCAAAAGAAGGTTGCGAGTAATGTCAGATAAGAGTCTTCCAAGATTGAAACGCTTGGTATACTTAATTTCTCCTCCCCACACGGTAGCGCTCATCTTGTGAGCCTCATCACAGACAATGAGGTCCCAGTCAGTAATTCTAAGTTTTTCTTGTAACAATTCATTACGGGCCAGTTTATCCAAACGGGCAATACAAAATGGCATTTCCGTAAAAATATTGCCGCTTACAGCAGATTCAATGCGATCATTTGTCAGTATTTCAAAACGAAGGTGGAATTTACGATATAACTCATCCTGCCACTGCTCAGACAGGTTGCCCGGCGTAACAATAAGGCAGCGCTTCAGGTCACCTCGGGCTATCAATTCTTTGATAAAAAGACCCGTCATAATTGTTTTGCCCGCACCCGGGTCATCTGCCAAGATATATCGCAGTGGAAGTTGAGGTATCATTTCCTGATATACTGCTGATATCTGGTGAGGCAGTGGCTCTATCGCCGAAGTATGTACTGCAAGATACGGGTCAAAGATATGCGCCAAATTAATTCGATACGCCTCGGACGCCAGCCTCATTCGATCTGCGTCAGCATCAAAGCTCCAAGGCAGATGACTGTCTATGATTTCAATACGGCTTTCATCATCTCTATATAACAGCTGATTCGCCAACTGCCCTTTCCCGTTCTTAAAGGTCACTTCTATAACGGCATTTCCGTACCACTGTACAGCAACAACAGTCACTGGTTCCCTTGCAACCACACCATTTACCTGGCAGCCAACAGTTACTTCTTCAAGTCGTGACATTCTATCAACACCTCAAATTAGGAGTAGAATTTCTTTTCTGAGAACAATTCTAGATAATATCTACAATATCACCAACGTTTACTTTTAACACAGCGCAAATCTTCCCCAGTGTCACCAGTGTCACCTCTTCATCACGGTTGAGCTTTGTCAAAGTATTGGGAGCAAGCCCGGCCGCTCGGCGTAAGTCTGCCTTGCTCGCTTTCCGATCAATGAGCAGCTGCCAGGGCTTGTTATCAGAGATGACCAGATGGGTACCTCCAGCAGAAAATTCGACTATTTAATTTTAGCAGATGACTGAACTTAGAACAACCGTTTTTCGCATCCCAATACGAATATTCAGCCCTGCGTTTGGCGTACGTAATCTCCCCCTTCCCAGCCGCAGCTGGGTAAAAACATGCACAGACATCCGCGCGATTTTTGGCGGATGTCTGTGCATGTTTTTTCATGTCCGGACACGGCGGGGGCGGGGTGCGGGAGCACGGCGGGCGCGGTGGGGTGCGGACATATGGGGTTTCCGAAGGGGCTTGCCCCTTGGCCCGGGGTCATCCAACAGGGGCGGGAGCGCCCTGTTGGCGCACGGCTTTGCTGGCAAAGTCTAGTGTGTTAGACCTTTTGCGTCCGCCGGGGCGGGAAAGGGGCTGTGCAGGGCAGCACGGTCACTTTCCTGCGCCGGCAGAACGGAGGATATCCGCGGGCGGGGCAGCCGGCGGATATCCTCTGTTCGTCTTGAGGCGGCGCGGCGAAGCGGCGTCGCCGGGGCACAAAAGGGCTACACACCCGCCGCAGCGACGCGTCTCAATACCACCACGGCAGCTCCAGGCGCACATCGTCCAACGCCTGACGCTCCGTCGCCCTCGCTCGGCTCTCCGACAGGTGGAAGTGTCGGGCCGTCTGCGTCAGCGTGCGCTCCGTGTCCTCGTCGTCGAAGCCGAAGCGGTACTCGATATAGCCCCGCTCCCTCGGCTCGATGCGGCACAGCGCCGCGTGCAGTTCCTCAAAACTCTCGCGCTCCAGGTACAGCTGCTCAGGCGTTTTTCCGGTCCCGTAGAGGGCGGCGGACTCAAGAGAAATTCGACTGCCGATGTTCTGCGCCTCGAAAGTCCGGCTGCGCTCGCGTATGCTGTCCAGCATGGCATTGCGCACAGCCGGGGCGGCGTAGCTCAGGAATTTTCCGCCGCTCTCCGGGTCGAAGGTATCGACACAGCGGAGAAGTCCGAGCGCGCCCTCCTGCTCCAAGTCCTCCCTGTCGAGCAGAAGGTCGGAGTTCAATTCTCGCTGCGAGCTCCACAGCTCATTGGCCGTTTTTCGGATGAAGCCCAGGTTGTTCTCGACAAGTTCGTTCCGCGCGCCGGCGTCGCCCCGGAGGGCAGACGCGCAGAGCTCCTCATTGCTTGGCGGGCTCTTCATTGCTCTTTGTGCCGCCTATCATCGACAGGAACAGCCGCTTCACGCTCTCCTCGTCCACGCCGGGCAGGTGCGACACCGAGCGCGCCACGGCCTGCGAGAGCTGCTCGGGCGAGATCTTGCGCAGGGGTTTGCTCTGGCCTCGGGTCAGCTCGGCGTAGATGCGCTTCACCGCCTGCGCGGTCAGTTCCTTCGACGCGGCGACGTCGGAGCCGACCTCCCTTTTTATCTCGCGGACTGCGCGCATGAAGGAGTCCTCGATATTTTGCAGCTCTACCTGATGTATCGGCGTTTTCAGGCGCTCGGCGTCCGCGGCGGCCTCCGGCGAGCCTTTGAGCAGCGCGGCGGCAGAGGCGTAGATCTGGTTCTGCGCAGCGAAACCCGAGGCGAGCTCGTCGCTGAGAATGCCGGCAATCTGGTAAGTCGTCTCGGCGAATCTGGGGCTTTCGAGCAGGCGGTTGACGACGCGGGGATCGACTTTTTTCGTATAGAGGTTCCTTGCGGCCTGCACGGAGAGGCCGAGTTCGGAGATATCGTAATTCACGCGGTCGGGCACGTCGGTCTCGCCCAGGAGAAAGTCGGTGGAGACGTCGAAGGTGCGTGCAATGCGGATGATGCTCTCGTCGCCGAGCTTGTCCGTTTTGCCGCTCAGGAAGCGGCTGAGCGTACTCTCCGTTGTGCCGATGCGCAGGGCGAGCTCGGCCTGCGTGAGCCCGCGCTCCTTCATCAGGTCACGGATACGGTCGCGTATCTTGCCGGGCAGCCAGGTCTGTTCCATCGCGGCACCTCTTCCATACAGTATCGTAAATAACCATATTTTATTATAAACTGCCGGCTCGTGTATTACAAACTATTACATTTCGCTGGTGCGGGCGACTTGCATTTCTGCAAGGCTTGGAGGGGCGGCGGGGTGGGATTCTTGCGGAAGTGCCGGATTTTTGGGGTCTAAGACTTTCTTTGCGTATACTCTGGTGAAAGGAGGTCTTGGATGGATATATTTGCAAGCGTCAAGGCGCGGGTCGGGGTTCGGGAGGCGGCGGAGAGGTATGGAGTTCGGGTGGACGGGCGCGGGATGGCGCGGTGTCCGTTCCACGATGACCGGCGGCCGAGCCTCTATGTAGCTGACGACCACTTCCACTGCTTTGCCTGCGGGGCGCATGGGGACTGCATCGACTTTGCGGCCCGGCTCTTTCGGCTCACGCCCCTCGAGGCGGCGCGGAAGCTGGCAGCGGACTTTGGGGTTGCTCAGGAAAAACCGAAGAAACACGACGAAGCACAGCGACTCGGGAAAGACGAGCGGCTGTGCTTTTTGCGTTTATCCGAGCATTGCCGGGCGCTCAGGCGGCGGAAGGCTGAGTTTGCGCCGCGAAGGCCGGGTGACGGCTTTGACGCGCGCTTTGCGGCGGCCTGCAGGGAGCTTGAATACGCGGAGTATCTGCTCGACGAGCTGACCTTCGGCGACGCCGGGGCGCGGGCGGAGGCTGCCCGGCTGGCGCGGGACTTGAAAATGGAGGTATGAGGCTTTGGAAGACAGGCACGAAAACACGTCCAAGGGCGCGAGGCTGCCCTCCTGGTACGACGGGAAGAAAATAGACGAGGTGCAGTTTTGCTCCGACTTCCTGGGGCGGCACCCGATGAAGTGCGTGCACGGGCGGCTCTTCACGGTTGACGGCGCGGTGGAGGACGAGGGCGGTATAAGCCGGATGATACTTGAGGAGGTCTCGGGCTGTCTGAGCTCCGGCATCTCCAAGGCGGTGACGAACCTGCTCGCGGCGCTCAAGCTGACGGCCTATTCCCCGCCCCTGCCCATCGAGACCGACCGCATCCACGTGGCCAACGGCACCTATTTCCTGAACGGCAGCTTCACGGAGGACAAGGCCTGGTGCAATAACCGGCTGAAGGTGAGCTACGAGCCGAACGCTCCAAAGCCGGAGCGCTGGCTGGGCTTCCTCTCCGAGCTGCTGGAGCCGGAGGACATCCCCACCCTGCAGGAGTACCTGGGCTACTGCCTCATACCCTCGACCAAGGGGCAGAAGATGCTGCTGCTCATCGGCAAGGGCGGCGAGGGCAAGAGCCGCATCGGGCTCGTCATGCGCTCGCTGCTCGGCGACAGCATAAACATGACCAGCATACAGAAGGTGGAGAACAACCGCTTCAGCCGCGCCGACCTCGAAAACAAGCTGCTGATGGTGGACGACGACATGGACATGAGCGCCCTGCCCAAGACGAACTACATCAAGTCCATCGTCACCGCCGAGTGCAAGATGGACCTTGAGCGCAAGGGCGTGCAGAGCTACCAGAGCCGCCTCTACGCCCGCTTCCTCTGCTTCGGCAACGGGGCGCTGACGGCGCTGCACGACCGCTCCGACGGCTTCTTCCGGCGGCAGATCGTGCTGACGACCAAGGACCGCCCGGCGGGGCGGGTGGACGACCCCTTCCTGGCCGAGAAGCTGGCGGAGGAAGCCGAGGGCATCTTTCTCTGGTGCCTCGAGGGGCTGAACCGGCTGCTCGCGAACAACTACCAGTTCAGCCTCAGCGGTAAGGCGCGGGAGAATGTCGAGACGGTGAAGCGCAGCAGCAACAACGTCATCGAGTTCCTGCGCTCCGAGGGCTACATCCGCTTCCGGGCCGATGCCGAGGCCAGCTCGCGGGCACTGTACGAGGCCTACAAGCTCTGGTGCGAGGACAACGTGCGCAAGCCGCTCTCGGCAAACCGCCTCAGCTCGGAGCTTGCGCAGAACGAGGCGCTCTACAAGGTGGAGGCCACGAACAACATCTACGCCGCCGGGAAGCGGGTGCGGGGCTTTGTGGGCATCGAGGTGCTGGCAAGGCCCTCGTTTCTCAGGCGGTGAACGGAAAAGCGCTGTACGTACTGTACGGTACGTACAGCGCTTGCAGCTTTCAGTACACAGAATGGAGGTATTTCAATGCCGAAGCCGCAGTATGCGATACTGCGTTTTGCAAAATACAAGGGCCCCGGCATTCATGACATCGAGGCCCACAATGAGAGGAGGAAGGAGAAGTACGCGAGCAACCCGGACATCGACACGGGACGCAGCGGGCTGAACTTTCACCTGGCAGAGCCCGCCGGGCGCTACCGCCAGGAGGCCGAACGGCTCATCCGCGAGGCGGGCTGCCGCACGCGCAAGGACAGCGTCCGGGTGGTGGAAGCGCTCGTCACGGCGAGCCCGGAGTTCTTTCATGGGCGTCCGGAGGCAGAGGTCAGGGCGTTTTTCGAGAGGGCCATGGAGTTCATGGGCCAGCGACAGGACTCCGGGACCTTTCTCTCCGCCGTGGTGCACATGGACGAGAAGACGCCGCACATGCATCTCTGCTTCGTGCCGCTGACCTCTGACGGGCGGCTGAGTGCAAAGGAGATAGTCGGGAACAGGAAGAAGCTCGGCGAGTGGCAGGACGCCTTCTGGACGCACATGGCGGAGGCCTATCCCGAGCTGGAGCGCGGCGAGAGCGCCGGCGAGACCGGGCGCGAGCACATCCCGCCCCGGCTCTTCAAGCAGATGACCCGTCTGACGCGGCAGAAGCAGAAGCTGGACGCGCTGCTCTCCGACGTTAAGCTCGGCAACTACAAAGAGCGCGTCCGCCAGATCTCCGCCCTGCTCGACAGGTACATCCCGGACGTCGAGCGCATGGGCACGGAGCTGAAAAAGTACAAGGCCGCCTTCGACAACACCGGAGCTGAGCTCAAAGCGCTCCGCTCGGAGAGCACCCTCAAGAAGCTGAGGGAGAACCAGCTCCGGTGCGATTACGAGGAGGCGCTGGCCGTCATCGGAAGGCTCCCGCCCGAGGTGCTGAGGCAATATCGGGGCCGCAGCGCCGCGCGGGAGCGCGAAACTGTGAGTAAACAAAGGAGGTAATGCCTATGGCAAAAGACGTTCCCATCTGGGAAAAGAGCAATTTGACCCTTGAGGAGGCCGCGGCCTATTCCGGCATCGGCACTGGCAAGCTGCGAGAGCTCACGAACGAGAAGGGCTGCAATTTCGTCCTCTGGGTGGGAAACAAGCGGCTCATAAAGAAGCGGCTCTTTGACAGCTACATAGAGCAGGCCTATTCCATCTGATATTTGCAGATTATTCATAGAAAAAAGGGCGCCGGTGTGGTATCATTTGTATGTCACACCGGCGTTCCTTTTGACTTGAAAGGAGCACGGACATGAGCAATAAACGCAAAGACCACAAGGGCCGCCTCCTGAGAACGGGAGAAAGCCAGAGAGGAGACCTGATCTACCAATACAGATACACAGACCTGTGCGGCAAGCGCCGCAGCATCTACGACTCCGACCTTCAGGGACTGCGCCGCAAGGAGAAGGAACTGCAAAGGCAGCTCGACGACGGCATCGACTATGAGGCCGGGCAGATAACGGTGCTGGAGCTGCTGAAAAGATACGTCAGCCTAAAGCAGGGCGTGCGCCACAACACACGGATGGGCTACAAATTTGTGCTGAACTTAGTTGCCAAGGAGGAGTTCGGCAGCCGCAGGATCTGCACGGTGAAGGTCTCAGACGCCAAACTGTGGTTCCTGAAGCTGCACCAGGACGGCAAGGGCTACAGCACCATCACCAACGTCCGCGGCGTTGTGAAGCCGGCCTTCCAGATGGCCTGCGACGAGGACGCCATACGCAAGAATCCCTTTATCTTCAAGCTGACCGACGTGGTGCCGAACGACTCCGAGCGCCGCATCGCCTTGACCGAGGAACAGCTCAGGACCTGGATGGACTTCATCCGGCAGGACGAGACCTATTCCAAGTACTATGACGAGTTTGTCGTGCTGCTGGATACAGGCCTGCGCGTCAGTGAGTTCTGCGGTCTGACACGCAAAGACCTGGACTTCAAGAACCGGCGCATCCGGGTGGACCATCAGCTCCTGCGCGAGCTGGGCGGCAAATACCATGTGGAGGCTACAAAGACCGCCAGCGGCATCCGCTACATCCCAATGACCGACGCGGTATACCGGAGCCTCAACAATATGCTCGCAAACCGCCCGAAGGTCACAGTTGAACCAGTGGTGGACGGGCTGACGGGCTTCATCATGCTCGACAAGAACGGCAGGCCCAAGGTGGCGCTGCACATCGAAAACGAGCTGCGCTGGGCCATGAAAAAGTACCGCAAGCTGCACCCGGACAAGCCCCTGCCGCACATCACGCCCCACGTGTTCCGGCATACCTTCTGCACGAACTACGCCAACGCCGGCATGGACATCAAGAACCTGCAATACCTGATGGGCCACTCCGACGCGGGCGTTACGCTGAACGTGTACACCCACGCGAGCTACTCTCACGCGGCGAGTCAGATGGTCAGCCTGGGGCGCTCCTGGTCTGAAGTACCGGCGCTCAAAACGGCGGGCTGCGCCGCCGTTTCCTGAGCTTTTACTGCGCCATTTACTACACCAAACGGCCCAAAAACGGCGCAGGGCTATGGAGATTTACGGAAGTTTAAAAGAAATGATTTGTTTGTAATATCCTTGAATTGCAAGGATATACAGGCTTTTGGAGGCTTACAGAGACCATGATTAAAGTGCTGATCACGTGCCACGGCAATATTTGCCGCAGTCCTATGGCGGAGTTTGTTTTTCGGGATATGGCGGCTCGGGAGGGGCTGGAGGTGGAGGTGGCTTCGGCGGCTACCAGTGCTGAGGAGATAGGCAATCCCGTTTATCCGCCAGTAAGGAGGCTGCTACTCAGTCACGGACTCGATCCCGCCGGGAAGAGGGCCAGGCAGCTTACCCGCGCTGATTACGAGCGTTGGGACCTCATTATAGGTATGGACAGCGCCAACATCCGCAGCATGGAACGCCTTTTTGGAGGCGATCCCGAACACAAGCTGCTGCGTCTGCTGGACCTCACCCCGCTCAGGCGCGATGTTGCAGACCCCTGGTACACGCGCGACTTCGACGCCTGCTGGGACGACATCGTCCTCGGCTGCCGCGCGCTTTTGGAGTGCTTACCCGGTTAGGCGTGGTTTCCCTTGACGCGCGGGGGTATTGGTTATAAAATATTGTATCGCAGTTCAGCGTATTGGGGGAGCTAATTTGAAAAAGAAAAAACCGGGCGCTTTTATCCCTATATATGCCTTTGCAGCAGCATGGATAGTCTGCGCCTTCTTCATACCCATGTATACCCTCGCGGGGCTCGTCGGGAGTGCCGCGGTTTCAGCCGCGGCTGCGGTTCTCGCCTACTACACCGCAGGTATGATACTCGCCAGACGCCCCGCAAAACCCGAGCCCGAGCCGGAACCTGTCAAAAAGGAGGAGCCCAAGCTCAGCCCCGAGGTCCAGGCCATCATTGACGACGGCAAGCGGGCCATGAAGGAGATGGGCCGGCTCTATTCCTCCATCAAGAGCAGCGATGTGCGCCGGCGCATCAATGAACTCATGCGCATTTCGGACAAAATAGTCCAGGACGCTGTGGACGACCCCTCCGATGTCCCGCAGATACGCAAATTTCTCGATTATTACCTGCCCACCACCATCAAGCTGCTCAACGCCTATGACCGCATGAGCTACCAGGGCATCGAGGGCACGAATCTCTCGAAGTCTATGCAGAGCATCGAGGACATGCTCGACACTGCCATAGAAGCCTTCAAAAAGCAGCTCGACTCTCTCTTTGCCAACCAGGCGCTGGATATCGAGACGGACATCAGCGTCATGAACCAGATGCTGGCCCGCGAGGGTCTATCCGACGAGAGCGCGGACACCATAATAAAGGCGGCGCGCTCCGGCAATACGGAATAAGAAAGGACAATTACGATGGACGAGAGCAAAGAATTTATCCCCTCCCTCACGCTCGACCCCAACGCGGCCTCCGCCTCAGCCGTCGCCGCCGAGCTGGGTGTTGATGAGCCCAAGGCCCCCGTGCTTGAGGAGAAAAAAGACGTCCCCGTTGAGAAACTCGAACTCGAACGTCTCTCCCCTGCCGAGCAGGCCGCAGTCAAGGAGTTTGCAAAGCAGATAGACGTAACAAACTCCGAGCAGGTGCTCAACTACGGTTCCGCCGCGCAAAAGAACATTGCGGACTTCTCCGACGCCGCGCTCAGCAAGGTGCGCACCAAGGACCTCGGTGAGGTGGGCGAGGAGCTCTCTGACCTCGTTGTCGAGCTTCAGGGCATGAACTTTGACGAGGAGGAGAAAAAGGGCTTCCTCGGCTTCTTCAAAAAGCAGCGTCAGAGCATCGCCGCGCTGAAAGCCCAGTATGACAAGGCCGAGGTCAACGTAGACAAGATAGCCGACCAGCTCCAGAAGCATGAGCTGACGCTCATGAAAGACATCGCGATGATGGACAAGATGTATGACATGAATCAGCAGTACCACAAGGAGCTGACCATGTACATCATCGCGGGCAAGCTGCGCTGCAAGGAGCTGCGCGAGACGGAGCTGCCGCGCCTGCAGAAGGTCGCACAGGAGTCCGGGAAAACTGAGGACGCCCAGGCCGCCAACGACTATGCCAACATGCTCGGCCGCTTTGAGAAAAAGCTGCACGACCTTGAACTCACGCGCATGGTCTCCGTCCAGATGTCCCCGCAGATCCGCATGATCCAGAACAACGACTCCGTCATGGCGGAAAAGATACGCTCCTCCATCGTGAACACCATCCCCCTTTGGAAGAGCCAGATGACCCTTGCCCTCACCCTCCACCACTCTCAGCAGGCCATGGAGGCCCAGCGCGAGGTCAACGACATGACGAACCGCCTGCTCCAGGCCAACGCCGAGAAGCTCCACCAGGGCAGCGTTGACATCGCCAAGGAGTCCGAGCGCGGCATTGTGGACATTGAGACGCTGCAAAAGACCAATCAGGAGCTCATCAGCACCCTTGAAGAGGTCCGCCAGATACAGGCCGAGGGCGCCAAAAAACGCGCCGAGGCAGAGGTCGAGCTCGGCCGCATCGAGGGTGAGCTGAAGCAGAAGCTGCTGGAACTGAGAGGCTGAAATGTACAAGAGGTCGCTTAAACACCCGATAACCGCGCTGCTTATAGCCATCCTAGCCTGCGGCTTTGCGATGGTCATGAACACCCAGATGATGCTCGGCGAAAAGGTCCAGGAGATCGAGGACGGCTTCTTCACCTCCACGCCCGGCGAGCGCAGCATCTATTCGCGGCTCTCCGAAAAGCTCGACGCCTCGAACGGGCTATGGACCATACTGGAAAGCGAGGACGCCGCGGCTGCGGAGGAGCTTTCCGTCTCGCGCAGCGCTCTGCTTACGGCCTACGAGAGCCGTGACATCGCCGCGATGTACGACGCGAACGCCGAGCTCGACAAGGCCTTCGCCTCTGCGAAAGCAGCCGCGGAGGCGGCTGAACTGGACGAGAGCCAGGCCTCTGCCCTTTCAAGCTATGTGACGAACTACGAGGGCGCCTCCAAGATGATAGAGCAGAGCAGCTACAACAGCAGCGTGCTTGAATTCATGCGCAGCGTCTACAACAAGTTCCCCACTTCCAGGCTTGCGGACTTTGCCGGCGTTGAGCCGGCGGTGAGCTTTGAATAAACACGGGAGACATTTCGGATGAAACGTATCTTTGCACTCATTCTGGCCCTGCTCCTGCTGCCCGCTCTGGCGCTTAGCGCGCTGGCGGCGGATGTGCCGGAGCCCAGCGCCGACTTCTACGTCTACGACGGGGCCGGTACACTCAGCCAGAGCACGAAGGACCTCATTCTAAACGCAAGCGGCCCGCTTGAAAAATACTGCGACGGGGCGCAGATAGTCGTCGTCACCATAGACTACCTGCCTTCGGGCTACGACTCGGAGCAGTATGCGAACCTGCTGTTCAACTCCTGGGGCATAGGCAGCTCCAGCGCAAACAACGGCATGCTCCTGCTGCACGTTGTCAAGGAGGACCGCGGCTGGCTCGCCGTCGGAGCCGGAATTTCCAACCAGGTCTCGACTGACAGCATCAACTCTCTCATGGACAGCTATTTCTGGCCCTATTCTGACGCGGGAGAGTATGACAAGGCCGTTGCTACGCTGTTCCCGCACCTTGTGGACATCTTCGCCGCGCTCTACAACACCTCCGCGCTCTACGGAGGCACGGGTTCCACGCAGGGCGGAGACTACTATGAGGACCCTTACTACGACCCCTACTATGACGACGGGCCGAGCCTCGGAACCGTTATCGCGTTCATACTCATAATCCTGCTGCTGGTGCTCTCCTTCGCCGGCTCCTTGGGCCGCAGGCGGTACTATGGCAGGGCCTATTACCCCAGCTTTTTCTTCTGCGGCGGCCCCGGCCCCAGAGGGCCCAGAGGACCGCGCGGTCCCGGCGGCCCGCCTCCCCCGCGCGGCGGTGGCGGCTTCCGCGGAGGCGGTTTCGGCGGCGGAGGCTTCTCCGGCGGCGGTTTCCGCGGCGGCGGCTTCGGCGGAGGCGGTTTCTCCGGCGGTGGCGGCGGCGGAAGAAGATAGACCCTTTGGACGCCAAAAGGCCCCGTTTCTCTGCTGCACGCGGAGAAACGGGGCCTCTTTTTGCCTATTCACTTTGTCAGGCGCTTGATCGCCCTGGCATAGAAAAGTGCATATCCCGCAAAAGCGGCAATGGTCATAAAAAGGCACAGGCCGATGAGCCCGTCCCGGACTTGCGCGGACATGTTCGGGATTATGAGTATCAGGAATATTGCCCCGTAGGTCACGGCGGTGCAGACTTTGCCGTACCACTGGGCGCCGTCCATCATGAAGCCTCGTTTGAGCATATAGGCGCCCATGCAGAACATATAAAGCTCCTTCACGACGTAGACGCCGAACATCACGCCCATGAGCGGGTAACTGAAGGACATGCTCAGCGCTATGGCGGCGAAGGTCAGCTTGTCCGCCACGGGGTCGATGAACTTGCCCCAATCCGTTATCATATTGAAGCGCCGGGCAATTTTCCCATCCAGCATATCCGTCAGGCCGGAGACAGCTATCACTGCGGCGGCACAGCCGTATCCGCCCTCGTCGTCCGCTGCAAAATAGAAATAAAGATACAGCGGGATGAGAAGCAGACGAAAATAGCTCATCAAATTGGGGATGGAAAAATACTCTCTTCGCCAGTCCTTTTTCAAAAAAACCACTTCCGAAAGTAAATATATCACACAAGCCCGCCGAGGTCAATGCCCGCGGCGGGCTGCCGACTGCTTTTAAATTTATGCGCCAATATTCAACATTCGCTCAACGCGCGGCCGGGCAAAAAAGTGGGCCCCGGGCTTGCGCCCAAGGGCCCTTTGGAGGGAGTGGGATATCAGCGATATTTGTCCACCACGGCCTTCATGTCGTCCCAGGCTGCCTCCATATCGGAGACGAGCTTGAACTGCGTGCGGCAGCGATCCAGATTCTGGCCCTCGCGGTGGATACGGAAGTAGTGGTCGCCCTCAAGGTAGTCCGTCAGGAAGCGGATGCCGCACTCAAGCGTCATCAGCTTTGCGCCCCAGGGCAGATAGTCGAGCTCGGTCTCAGTCAGCGCGCCGCCCGCGCCTTCGAGGAAGCCCGCGGCATAGACGTCGAACAGCTCAAGGTCGAAATTCACCTTCGTGAGGTCGCGCTCGTCCTCTGCGCTGTGATTCGCGCCGAAGCGGATGGAATCGCCAAAGTCGTTTATAGCAAGGCCCGGCATGACGGTGTCGAGGTCTATGACGCAAATGCCCTCGCCGCTCTCGCGGTCGATGAGGATGTTGTTGAGCTTGGTGTCGTTATGCGTGACGCGCAGGGGCAGGCGCCCGTCGCGAAGCGCGGAGAGCGCCACGGAGCAGTCGGCCTCGCGCTCCTGCACGAACTTCAGCTCCGGCCCTACCTCCTTCACCCGGCCCATGACGTCCGCCGCGACGGCGGCCTTGAGCTTGGCAAGGCGGTCCTCGGTGTCGTGGAACTTGGGGATTGTCTCGTACAGCGTGTCCGCCGGGTAGTCCTTCAACATGCGCTGGAACTTGCCGAAGGCGCGCGCGGAAGCCGCAAACAGCTCCGGCGTCTCTGCCTTCTGGAGGCAAATGGTGTCCTCTACGAAGGGATACACGCGCCAGGCGCCGCCCTCGGAGTCGGTATAGAAGTTTTCGCCCGACTTGGTAGCCCAGACGCTCATGGTCTCGCGCGCCGGGTTCCCGCCCGCTTCCTTTATCTTCTCGCCCAGGAAAGAGGTGACGCCGACGATATTCGCCATGACCTCGTCCGGGTGCTTGAAGGCCGCAGAGCTTATCCGCTGGAGGATAAAGCGGCGGCAGGGGTCCTCCCCCGGCTGGGTGTGGACCACAAAGGTGTCGTTTATATGACCGGAGCCGTAGCGCACGGCGCCGACGAGCTGGCCGCCGAAATCATATGCGGCTAGGGCCTCATTGAGCAGCTTCTCAGCCTCAGACATGTTCAGACCTCCCACAGCTTATCGGGATACAGCCCGCTCGCGGTCTTTTCTGCGATGGCCGCGACGACGCAGGGCTTGTCCTCTTTATACGTGACGCCGTACCACTTGTCCGCGCTGCGCAGGACCTTCACGCGGGCCTTGCCCTCTTCGAGCAGCTGGGTCACGACGCTGGGCAGGAAATACTCGCCCTTCAGGGGATTGGTCTTTATCGTGGTATCCAGGAACAACGGGAAGCGCGCCTCCGCCTCCTTCAGGAAGCTCTCAGTGAAGCCCCAGAGGTTCATGGAGACTATCGTGCTGCCCGGGACCTCGGTCCAGGTCTCGCCGCCGTCCTCGGTAAAGCGGGCGTCGTCGCCCATCTTCTCGATGTGGGTGCGTTCCGTGACCTTGACGAGGTAGTTGTCCGCATCCTCCTCGCAGATGCCGCGGGCGACATGGCCGTACTCGGTGACGGTGTTGCCCAGCAGATAGCCGACCATGGCGAATTCATAGCAGCCCTCGCTGTCCGGATGGCTCTCAAGGTACTGATATATCTCGCGGAAGCCCTCCGGGCCATAGTAATCGTCCGCGTTCACGACGGCGAAGGGGCCGTCCACGATCTTGCGCGCGGCAAGCACCGCGTGGCAGGTGCCCCAGGGCTTCACACGGCCGTCCGGGACCTCATAGCCCTCCGGCAGGTCGTCCAGCTGCTGGTAGGCGTACTTGACGTTTATGAACTTCGAGAGTCTGTCGCCAATGGCCTCGTGAAAGGCCTCTTCGATCTCGTGCTTGATGACGAACACAACGGTGTCGAAGCCGGCGCGCTTGGCGTCATAGATGGAGTAGTCGATGATGAGCTGGCCGTGATTGCCCACCGGGTCTATCTGCTTGAGTCCGCCGTAGCGACTGCCCATTCCGGCGGCCATGACAACGAGCACGGGTTTCTTCATTGCTGTTTCCTCCCTCTTCATACCTAAAATATGGCCCGCAGGTGCGGGCCATATCTGTTATTTATATCGTTCAGCCCTTATAGCCGTTCGGGTTCATGCTCTGCCACTTCCAGGAGGAGGCGCACATGTCCTCAATGCCGTACTTGGCCTCCCAGCCGAGCTCTTCCTTCGCCTTGGTGGGGTCGGCATAGCAGACGGCGATGTCGCCCGGGCGGCGGGGGTCAACGACGTAGGGCAGGGTCTTGCCGCAGGCCTTCTCGTAGGCGTGCAGCACGTCGAACACGCTGTAGCCCTTGCCGGTGCCAAGGTTGCAGACGAAGAGGCCGCACTTGGTCTCCAGCTTCTTCAGGGCCGCGATGTGGCCGCGGGCGAGGTCCACAACGTGGATGTAGTCGCGCACGCCGGTACCATCGTGGGTCGGATAGTCGTCACCGAAAACGTGGAGCTTGGCCAGCTTGCCGACGGCGACCTGGGCGATATAGGGCACGAGGTTGTTCGGAATATCGTTCGGGTCCTCGCCTATGAGGCCGCTCTCGTGCGCGCCGATGGGGTTGAAGTAGCGCAGCAGAGCCACGTTCAGGCTCGGCTCGGCCTTGCAGTAGTCCATCAGGATGCGCTCAATGAAGAGCTTGGTCGTGCCATAGGGGTTCGTGGTGCCGCCGGTCGGGAAGTCCTCGCGGATAGGCACGGAAGCGGGGTCGCCGTACACGGTGGCCGAGGAGGAGAACACGAAGTTCTTCACGCCGTAGTCACGCATGACGTTCAGTATCATGAGGGTGTTCACGAGGTTGTTGGTGTAATACTCAAGCGGCTTTGCAACGCTCTCGCCAACGGCCTTGAGGCCGGCGAAGTGGATGACGGCGTCGATGTTCGGGTAGTTGCGGAAGAGTTCCTTGACCTCCACAGGGTCGCAGAGCTCACACTTCACGAAGGGGACCTTCTTCCCGGTTATCTTCTCGACGCGCCTGACGGCCTCCTCGCTGGAATTTATGAGGTTATCCGCCACGACGATCTCGTAGCCCGCCTCGATGAGCTCCACGCAGGTGTGGCTTCCGATGTATCCGGCTCCGCCGCTGACAAGTATCATGCTGAACACTCCTTAATTAGTCTTTTTTCCAGTCTGAAACCATTGTACGTCATGCCCGCTCAAAAAGAAATAGACATTTTAGCATTATCTTTGCACTTTTTGCCGCCGCTTTCCCCTTGCGGCGGGGCTGATTTGCAGTATCATCCGAACAGGCGCTCATTCTCCGGGTTTGTTCCTGGCAGCAAGCGCGCGCACGCCGGAGGCGTATTCGCTCGGCGTCATGCCCGTGACCTTTTTGAAGTGGCGCGAGAAATAATAGATGGACTGATATCCCAGGCGGGTGGCAATCTCAGTGAAGTTGCCGTCCTCCCTGCGTATCATCTCCTTGGCAGCTTCTATCTTGCGGCGGCCAAAATATTCCATCACGCCGCCGCCCGTCTCGGCGTGGAATATCTGCTGCAGCCGGCTGCGGCCGACCAGATTGTCCCGGCAGATGCGGTCCAGCGTCAGCGTCTGCGAAAGGCGCGAGGCCAGATATTTGTCCACGCGCAGAAAGACCTCATTTCGGCTCTGGGCCTCGATCGGTCCGCTCTGCTTCTGTCCTGCTGCGCCCACGCGCAGCAGGCGGATGAGCAGCTCCTCTATGTACAGCGACACCAGCTGCTCCGCGCCGAAAGGAGCGTCCTCCCGGCGCTCCAGCGCCATTGTTGCAGGGTCGTCAAGCGGGGTCTTGAAGGCGCGCTCCGCCTCGGCTACTATACCGCCTATAAGCGCGCGCTCCGCTTCGCCCGCGGGGTAAATCTCGTCGCCTATGCGCTCCGCCGCCTCGCCCTCGCAGAAAAAGCTCACGACCACCAGGTTAGGCGCGGAGCCGCCTGTGGCCCGCAGGGCGTGAAACTCCCCCGGCGGGTGGAACAGCAGATTCCCGCGGCCCAGACGCAGCTGCCTGCCGCCCGCTATGACGTCAACTTCACCCTTATCAACGTAAACGAACTCCCAGAAGTCATGCTTTTCGCCCTCGAAACAATAACTGCTCGAATACTCAAAATAGTGCACCGTCACGACCCGGTCCACGCAGACCGGGCGCTTTATCTCCGTGGGCTTGAACGGCATTGCTCTCCTCCCCTTCCCTTAGGCTCCGGCCTTGGTGCGCGAGGTCTTGCGATATTCCATAGGGCTCATGCCCTCAAGTCTGCGAAAGCTCTGGGAAAAATAGCTCGGAGACGAAAAGCCGAGCATATGCGATATCTGGCTCAACGAATGGTCTGTGTCCCCGAGCAGGTATTTGCTCTCCTCTATCCTTCGGCTTATCAGATAGTTTATCGGTGAGATGCCGTACTCCTTCGTGAAGGAGTGTACCATATAATACTTATTGACGTGGACGAGCTCGCTCAGGAGGTTCAGGTTTATGTTCTCCTTGAAGTGGTTGTCTATATAGTGCCGCACAGTGGCGCACTCCTTGCTGGGCTTGCGGCCGGGGCGGCGGTGCTCCGGCTTTTTGGTCAGGAAGCTCAGGCCGGTTTGGCGCATCAGGCGCAGGACGAGCACCTCCAGCAGGTCCTGGCAGATGAGTTCGTAGCCCTCGTCCTTCAGCTCTATCTCCTTGAGCATCTCCCGCAGCGCGTGGAGCAGGGGCTCGCGCGTGCTCTGGAGATTCGTCATGAACCAGCGCTCGTCCGCATCCTCCCCCGCCGAGTACTCCAGTCCCTCCACACCCAGGACAATGTACTCCAGCGGACGTTTGTTATAGCTCACCTCAGTGTGCTCCACCTTCGGGTTAACTATGACCATGTCATCCGTCGAGACGGGCAGCAGCTTGCCGCATATGTTGAACTTCCCACTGCCGCCGACAACATAGAATATCTCGGTGCAATCATGTGTGTGTAATGTGCTGTGCCAATCGCCCCCATATTTGGCAGTACTGACATACAGCAGCTTCACGCGGCTGCGGTCTACGGGCGAGGTTCCCATATCTTCTAGTGTGAACCTGTTGGTGCTCAGGGCCGGCCACCTCGATTTCTTTAGCAATCTTGCTGCTTTTATCCTTAAGAATTATATTACATTTGCCTGCTCTGTGCAATATGTGCAAAATAACCGAATTTTTCGAGAAAGATGAGTACACTTGGCCCATTGAGCTCGCAAACCTGCGCCACGCAAGGTTTTTTGTGTTTAAACATGTTGCATAATTTTTTTCTCGCGAATTCGTCCCCGCCGTCAAATTTGACAGATAAAGCAACAAATATAAAAAATAGAGCAACAATTTGATTGAATAGTCTACAGGAAAGATTATACTTAAGCCATCAGAGGGATGGAATTGCCATCCAATGGTATGGTTTGCAGTCCAAATTTTCAGAAAAGAGGAATGAAAATGAAGAAACTTCTCGCGCTCCTTCTCGTGTTCGTTCTGGCTCTTGGCGTTTTCTCCGCCTGCGGCACGACCGAGCCCGCCGCCAGCGACGCCCCCGCCAGCGACGCCCCCGCCACTGACGGCACCACTCCCGACGACGGCGACGTCGCCGAGCCCGCCGGCTCCATCAAGGTAGCCGCCATCGAGACCGCCTACGGCACCCAGATGTGGGTCGATGTCTGCGCCGCCTTCACCGAGGCCACCGGCATCGAGGTCGAGCTCGTCACCGACAAGAACCTTGAGGACGTCATCGGCCCCGCCATGCAGGGCGGCGAGTATCCCGACGTCATCCACCTGGCCACCGGCCGTGAAGCCGGCCTGACCGAGCAGTTCATCAAGGACAAGAACATCGCCGAGATCACCGACGTTCTGTCCATGACCGTCCCCGGTGAGGACGTCACCGTCAGCGAGAAGATAGCCGGCGGCTTCACCGAGACCAGCCTCACCAACCCCTACGGCGACGGCAAGACCTACCTCGCCCCCATGTTCTACTCCCCCTGCGGCCTCTTCTACAACGCCGGCCTCTTTGAGGAAAAGGGCTGGGAAGTCCCCACCACCTGGGACGAGATGTGGGAACTCGGCGACAAGGCCCTTGAGGAGGGCATCTACCTCTTCACCTACCCCACCACCGGCTACTTTGACGCTTTCTTCTACGCTCTGATGTACGCCGCGGGCGGCCCCGAGTTCTTCAACGAGGCCACCGTCTACACCGAGGGCATCTGGGACAGCGAGGCTGCCACCACCTGCTTCGACATAGTCGAGAAGCTCGCCACCTACACCAACCCCATCACCACGGCTCAGGCCAACGATCAGGACTTCACTCAGAACCAGCAGCTCGTCCTTGACAACAAGGCCCTGTTCATGCCCAACGGCACCTGGATCGTCGGCGAGATGGCCGAGGCCCCCCGCGCTGAGGGCTTCAAGTGGGGCATGACCGCCCTGCCCGCCGTCGAAGAGGGCGGCGACCGCTACAGCTACACCTGGTTCGAGCAGGCCTGGATCCCCGCCGGCGCTGAGAACATCGACGCCGCCAAGCAGTTCATCGCCTTCCTGTACAGCGACACCGCCTGCGAGATCTTCGCCGCCTCCAACGCCATCCAGCCCGTGCTCGGCATTGCCGACAGCCTTGAGGGCGACAACCAGCTCTTCTACTCCATCTACGACGACGGCGCCAAGGCCGCCATGGGCAACTTCGCCGCCTACAAGTCCGTCGCCGGCCTCGGCACCAACCGCGAGGAGTTCTTCGATCCCGTGAACAGCCTCGTCTCCGGCAGCCTGACCCGCGACCAGTGGGTCTCCGACTGGAAGGCCGCCAGCGACCAGATGAGGGCCAACCTCGCCTGACGCTTCGCGACAACTACATAACACCCTAATGTTTCGGGGGACGTTGAGCCGCGGCTAATCGTCCCCCTTCCCAAATGCACACTGGCAAAAAGAGAGTTTACCGGCATCATTCCGCTCGGAAAGGAGCTGAACACGTGGAAAAGAACAAGGGACGCAGCCGTTTTATTGTGCTGTGCGTGGCCCCGGCAGTAATTCTGTTCGTCATTTTCATGATAATCCCCACGCTCAACGTATTCCGCATGTCTCTGTTTGAGCGCGGAGCATATTCGCCCGACGAGACCTTTGTGGGCTTTGCGAACTTCAAGTCGCTTGTTAACGACTCCAACTTCATCCGCGCGATGCAGAACACGATTCTGCTCATCGTGGTCGTAACAATGGTAACCTTCGCGCTGGCGCTCGTCTTTGCGGGCATACTCACCCGCGAGAACATCAAGGGCAAGGAGCTGCTGCGCGTTATCTTCTACATACCGAACATCCTCTCCATCGTCGTCATTTCCGGCATCTTTTCCGCCATCTACAAGCCCGAAAACGGCATGCTCAACAGCTTGCTGTCGATGATAAGCGGGCACGAGGTCTCGACCCTGTGGAAGGGCGAGGACCTGGTCATGCTCAGCCTCATCATTGCCATGGTCTGGCAGGCCATTGGCTACTACATGGTAATGTACATGGCCTCCATGGCCGCCGTGCCGCAGAGCCTGTACGAGTCCGCCGGCCTCGACGGCGCGGGCAGGGTGAAGCAGTTCTTCCAGATCACCATCCCCCTTATCTGGACGAACATCCGCACCACCCTCACCTTCTTCATAATCTCCACCATCAATATGGCCTTCCTCTTCGTCAAGGCCATGACCAGCGGCGGCCCCAACGGCGCCTCCGAGGTCGCACTCTCGTATATGTACGGCCAGAAGGACGCCGGCCTCTACGGCTACTCCATGGCCATCGGCGTGGTCATCTTCCTGTTCTCCTTCCTCCTCTCCGCCCTGGTGAACAAGGTCACGAAGCGCACGCCGCTTGAATTCTGAAGGGAGGCGAGAACATGGAAAAGACTGAAAAAGTCGGCAAGGGCAACTCCGGCGAAAAGATTTACAAGATTTTTATCTATGTCGTCCTTATCCTTCTCGCCGTCAGCATCGTAGTCCCCGTGGCCTGGGTGTTCATGGCCTCCATCAAGCAGAACAGCGAGTTCTACGGCAACCCCTGGTCCCTGCCCCTCGGCTTCTACTGGCAGAACTTCGTGGACGCCTGGGAGACCGCGAAGATGGGCGACTACATGCTCAACTCCGTATTCGTCACTGCACTCTCACTGGTGATCCTGCTCGTCGTGGCGCTGCCCGCCAGCTACTGCCTGTCCAGGTTCAAGTTTTTCGGCGGCAAGTTCCTCAACACGATGTTTATGGCCGGCCTGTTCATAAACGTCAACTACATCGTCGTCCCCATCTTCCTCATGCTGCGTGACTGCGACACCTGGCTGAAGAACGTCTTCGGCAACGCCTTCCTACTCAACAACCTCGTCGTGCTGGCCATCGTTTACGCGGCGACGGCGCTGCCCTTCACCATCTACCTGCTCTCCGGATACTTTGCCACCCTCGCCCATGACTACGAGGAGGCCGCCTACATTGACGGCGCGGGCTACGGCCGCACGATGGTGAGCATCATCTTCCCCATGGCCCAGCCCTCCATCGTGACCATCATCCTCTTCAACTTCCTCTCGTTCTGGAACGAGTACATCATCTCCATGACCCTCATGAGCTCGGCTTCCGCCCCCAGGACCCTGCCGGTCGGCCTGCTGAACCTCATGCAGGCGCAGCAGTCCGCGGCGCAGTACGGCACGATGTACGCCGGCCTCGTCATGGTCATGCTGCCGACCCTCATCCTCTACATCTGCGTGCAGAAGAAGCTCATCCAGGGCATGACCGTCGGCGGTCTGAAAGGTTAAGGTGAGGACATGAAATTCTGGAAAGAACACATGGCCCTGCGCTCCCTGCTTATTCTCATCTTCGTCGTCGCGGGTCTCGCGCTCGTTTTCGTCGGCTGGAGCATGACCGGCAAAATGTCCGGGCTCATCCTCATGATAGTCGGGGTCATCCTGCTGCTTACCGCGCTTCTGCTCTACAACAAGCCTTTCGAGGACCCTAAGGTGCGCAAATAAGGGCCAAATCTTTTCTTAACTAAGGAGAACACAATGAGCGAGAGTGAACTCATAAAAGGCCGCGTCACTATTCCGACCGACGTAGACGTCGTGCCGGAGACGCTTGAGCTGCTGAAGCGCTGGGGCGCGGACGCCATCCGTGACTGCGACGGCACCGATTACCCCGAGGAGCTCAAGGCCGTTGACGCCAAGGTCTACTCTACATACTACACCACCCGCAAGGATAACGCCTGGGCCAAGGCCAACCCCGACGAGGTGCAGCAGTGCTACATCTCCACCGGCTTCAAGACCTCTTCCGGCGGCGAGCTGCGCATCGAGCTCATGCAGGGCATCAGCCGCGAGCTCATGCAGGTCAACACCCGGGACGACATCAAGCGCTGGTGGGAGGTCATGGACCGCACCCTGGGCCAGCCCATCTCCCCCGATGAGTGGAGCTATGACGAGGAGAGCGGCTGCGTCGTCATTCCGGCCCCTGCCGCCTTCCACGACTACTCCGTCAGCTTCCTCGCCTATCTCATCTGGGACCCGGTGCACATGTACAACGCCGTCACCAACGGCTGGACCAACTTTGAGCACCAGATAACCTTCGACGTGCGCCAGCCCAAGACGCACAAGTTCACCATGGAGCGCCTGCGCAAGTTCATCGCCGAGCACCCCTATGTGAACGTCATCCGCTACACCACCTTCTTCCACCAGTTCACCCTGGTGTTCGACGAGCTCAAGCGTGAGAAATACGTGGACTGGTACGGCTACTCCGCCAGCGTCAGCCCCTATATCCTTGAGCAGTTCGAGCGCGAGGTCGGCTACAAGTTCCGGCCCGAGTTCATCATCGACCAGGGTTACTACAACAACCAGTACCGCGTGCCGAGCAAGGAGTTCAAGGACTTCATGGCCTTCCAGCGTCGCGAAGTCGCCAAGCTCGCCAAGGAGATGGTCGATATCACCCACGAGCTGGGCAAAGAGGCCATGATGTTCCTCGGCGACCACTGGATCGGCACCGAGCCCTACATGGACGAGTTCAAGTCCATCGGCCTCGACGCCGTGGTCGGCAGCGTGGGCAACGGCTCGACGCTCAGGCTCATCTCCGACATCCCCGGCGTCAAGTACACCGAGGGCCGCTTCCTGCCCTACTTCTTCCCCGACACCTTCCACGAGGGCGGAGACCCTGTGCGTGAGGCCAAGGAAAACTGGGTCACGGCCCGCCGCGCCATCCTGCGCAAGCCCATAGACCGAATCGGCTACGGCGGCTACCTCAAACTCGCCTGCGAGTTCCCCGAGTTTCTGGACTATGTCCAGTCTGTCTGCGACGAGTTCCGCGAGCTCTACGGCAACATCAAGGGCACGACGCCCTACTGCGTCAAGACCGTCGCAGTGCTCAACTCCTGGGGCAAGGCCCGCTCCTGGGGCTGCCACATGGTACACCACGCGCTCTACCAGAAGCAGAATTACAGCTACGCCGGCATCATCGAGGCGCTCTCTGGCGCGCCGTTTGACGTCAAGTTCCTGAGCTTTGACGACATCAAGGCCGACCCGGACTGCCTGAAGGGTATAGACGTCATCATCAACGTCGGCGACGGCGACACGGCCCACACTGGCGGCGCTGTCTGGGAGGACGCGGAGATAAGCTCCGCCATCAAGTCCTTCGTCTGGAACGGCGGCGGCTTCATCGGCGTGGGCGAGCCTTCCGGCCACCAGTACCAGGGCAGGTTCATCCAGCTGGCCCAGGTGCTCGGCGTCGAGAAGGAGACCGGCTTCACGCTCGGCTACGACAAGTACAACTGGGACGAGCATCCCGGCCACTTCATCACCGCCGACTGCACCGGTCCCGTGAACTTCGGCGAGGGCAAAAAGAGCATGTACGCCCTGCCCGGCGCTGAGATCCTTGTCCAGCGCGAGAAGGAAGTCCAGCTGGCCGTCAACGGCTATGGCGAGGGCCGCGGTGTGTACATCTCCGGCCTGCCCTACACCTTCGAGAACAGCCGCCTGCTCTACCGCGCCATCCTCTGGTCCGCGCATGACGAGGACAGCCTGAACAAGTGGTTCTCCACGAACTTCAACGTCGAGGTACACGCTTTTGTGAAAAACGGCAAGTACTGCGTCGTGAACAACACCTACGAGCCCCAGCAGACCACCGTCTACCGCGGAGACGGCAGCTCCTTTGAGCTCAGCCTCGACGCAAATGAGATCCGCTGGTACGAGATCTGAGATATCTGCCCATGGGAAATGCGCCCGGCTAAAGTCGGGCGCATTTTTGTATTTTGAGCGGTGCCTCACTGTTTACAATAATTTAACGCGGTTTTCGAGCAAATATTATATATGTGAGCTATCATAATATATACTGTTCAAAATCAGGAGGCATGCATTTGTACTGCGTTATTGATATAGGCTCAAACACCATCAGACTTGTGATATACACGCTTGAGGACGGACAGCTCAGGCAGGCGCTCAGCAGCAAGGCTACGGCGGGACTTGCGGGCTTCGTGGAGGACGGGGCGCTTTCAGAGGAGGGCATCGAGCGCATGCTCGGCGTCCTGCGGCGCTTCCGCGGCGTGCTTTCGCTGCTGCCGGACTGCAAGGTCTATCCCTTCGCCACTGCTTCCCTGCGCGGGCTCTCCAACACGCAGGACATTCTGGAGCGCGTCGAGCGGGAGACCGGCTTCAAAATCGACGTCATCACCGGCCGCGAAGAGGCCATACTCGATTACCGCGGCGCGGTCGGCCGGATGCAGGAGCGCTCAGGCGTGCTCGTGGACATCGGCGGCGGAAGCACGGAGCTCGTTTTCTTCCGCTCCCGCGAGGTCATCGCGGCGCGAAGCCTGCCGCTCGGCTCCCTCTCGCTCTTTAACCGCTTTGTCTCCGGCGTCATCCCGGACAAACAGGAGCTGCGCGAAATGCGGGCAGAGGCGGTAAAGGTCATTTCCCCAGCTCTGCCGCCCAAGGGCGACTATGTCTGCGAGCCCATCTGCGCAGTCGGCGGCACGGCCCGCGCGGCAAACGAGCTCTTCATCGCCTCCGGAGGCGGGACAGAGGGTTACTCCCCCGATTTTCTCCGCGAGGTTCTTGCCCAGGCGGAGGCGGGGCCGCGCAAGCTCATGCGCCGCATACTGAAGCTGGCGCCCGAACGCGTCCACACGCTTGTGCCCGGCATGGTCGTGCTCAGCGCGGCGGCGGAGCTCTGCGGGGCCGGCACCATAGTCACCAGCGGCTATGGCGTACGAGAGGGCTACCTTGAACACATGCTGGAAAGGGACGGTGTTATCAGTGCCTGAACAGCGCTACACTCAGGACCGCGAGCTCTCCTGGCTCGCCTTCAACGACAGGGTGCTCTCGGAGGCGCTCGACGAGGGTGTGCCGCTCCTTGAGCGCCTCAAATTCGCCGCCATCTTCACCAGCAACCTGGACGAGTTCTTTATGATCCGCGTTGGGAGCCTCTTCGACCTTGCAAACCTCGACTCCGAGGCACGCGACGCGCGTTCCGGCATGACGCCCCGCGAGCAGCTGGCGGCAATCTACGACGCTGTAAGGCCGCTCTACAGGAAGCGAGAGCACATCTGCGGCCTGCTCCGGGAGCGTCTGCGCGCCGAGGGCATTTGCCGCCTGGACACGGCCTCCCTCTCGCCGGAGGAGCGGGAATACTGCGGGCGCTATTTCGATACCTGCGTGGCCCCCGTCATTTCGCCGCAGATAGTGGATAACCTCCACCCCTTCCCGCACTTCAAAAACAACGTGCTCCACATCGGGGCATGGGTCGAGCGCAACGGCCGGGAGATGCTGGCCGTCATACCTATGCCGGAGGCGCTCTCGCCCCTGCTGTATCTGCCGGGGCCGGAGCTCAGATACATCCACGCCGAGGACATCCTGCTTGAGCGCGTTGAGGACATTTTCAAAAACTACCGCGTGCTGGAGAAGGCCGTCTTCCGCGTAACGCGAAACGCAGACATAAACCCGGACGACGAGGCCTTCGACCCAGACAACGACGATTTCAGAAAGACCATGCGCCGGGCCATCAGGCAGCGGCGGCGTCTGGCGCCCGTGCGGCTCGAACTCTCGCGCAAAATCGGCCGGGCATTTTCGGACTACCTCAGTGAGAGGCTCCCGGTCAGCCGCGAGCAGATTTTTGTCAGCTCCGCGCCGCTCTGCCTCGACTTTGCCTACTCCCTGCCCCTGCGCCTTGACACGGCAAAGAGGGCCGAGCTGAGTTACCAGCCCTTTGAGCCGCAGGAGCCGGAGGGCGTCTCCCCCACCAAAAGTATGACGCGCCAAATTCAGAAGCACGACCTTCTGCTCTCTTACCCCTACGAGAGCATGTCGCCATTTCTCCGGCTGCTGAAGGAATCCGCCGCAGACCCTGCCGTTATCTCAATCAAAATCACCATTTACCGCCTGGCAAGCAAAGCAAAGCTCGTGGATTATCTCTGCGAGGCCGCCGAACGCGGCAAGGACGTCACGGTCATCATCGAGCTGCGCGCCCGCTTTGACGAGCTCAACAACATCGACTGGTCCGAGAGGCTCGAAGATGCGGGCTGCACGGTGATATACGGCTTTGAGGACTACAAAATACACTCCAAGCTCTGCCTCATCACCCGGCGCGAGCACGGCGAGGTCCGCTGCATCACCTACGTCGGCACCGGCAACTTCAACGAAAAGACCGCGCGCCAGTACACGGACCTGGCCCTGCTCACAGCCGACCCCTCCATAGGGCGCGACGCGGCGGAGTTCTTCAAAAACATGAGCATCGCAAACCTGGACGGCCGATACGAGCGGCTGCTCGTGGCCCCCTCCGGGCTGCGCTCCGGGCTGTTCGCCCTCATGGACCGGGAGATCGCCCGCGGCGAGGCCGGGCGGATGCTCATCAAAATCAACTCCCTGACCGACATCGGCCTCATCCGCAAGCTGCGCGAGGCCTCGCAGGCCGGGGTCAAGGTACAGCTCATAGTACGCGGCATCTGCTGCCTGCTGCCCGGCGTGCCGGGTGAGACGGAGAACATCCGCGTCGTCAGCATTGTCGGGCGCTACCTCGAACACTCGCGCATCTACTGCTTCGGCGAGGGCCGGGACGAGGTGATGTACATCTCTTCCGCCGACTTCATGACCCGCAACACCCGCCGCAGGGTCGAGGTCGCCTGCCCTATCTGCGACGCTGCGGTCCGGCGCAAGCTGCACGGCATACTTGACGCCTGCCTTGCGGACAACGCCAAGGCGCGGCTGCTGCTGCCCGACGGCAGTTACGAGGCCCTTCCCCGCCCGGGCGAGCCGGTGGACTGCCAGGAACGGCTGATGCAGGCCGCCGTTGACGCCGCTGCCTCCGCGCCCATCCCCCACCGCGCGGCGAGGCTGCTTGCCGGACTTATCCGCAGGAGGAACAAATAAACGGCAAAGCCGGCCCTTTCGGGCCGGCTTTCTTTACACAGCTATAAGCGTTATTTCCGTCGGGTAGATGGGCGAGCCGTGGTGGCGCAGATACAGGCTGTAGTCTCGGGATATCTCCTTTATATAACGAGGGATGCGCCACAGGTCCTCGTTGCTGTGGTATACCGAGATGAGCAGCTTCGGGTGGTCGTTCAGGATATGCTGCCGCGCCCCGGCAAGGGCGCGCTGCTCAAAGCCCTCGATATCCGCCTTGATGAGCGTAACGGGCTCCTCGATATCCGCATCCAGCGTCGTGACCACGACCTCGCCCTCCCCGGCTTCGTCCGAAAGCCGGTTTGCGGAGTCGGCTGCGTTTCCCAAGAGCTTCATGCGCCCCTCCGCATCTGAAACGCCCTTGAGGCGGCAGTCTATGTCCCTGTAGGGTGCCAGCTTCGTCCTCAGCTTCTCGTAATTCGCGGGGGTTATCTCGTAGCAATAGATACGGCGGTAACAGTCGTCGCCATAGTTGCGCAGATAGGACAGGACTGTGTCACCCGTATAGGCGCCCAGGTCCACCATCACCTCATCCGGACCGCAGCGGACTATATCCAGGTCGAAATAGTCCTCATACAGCATCTCCTTGGTCTGGGAGCTGGTTTTGAAGTCGTAGGCGTACCAGTTGTTGAGTATACCGTAGAGCGTCTTCTTCGAGCGGTAGTCTGCCAGCTGCTCGTATAGCCAGACGTATTCCTCCAAATGCTCGAAAAGGGCCAGCTCCTTGAGCTCTATCTCTTCATAGACGCCCTTCTCAGGCTCCAGCCTCCCCCAATAGCCGAAGCGATTGAAAAAGTCCGCGCAGCTGCGCTGCGTCTCCTTGGGTACGGCGTCAAAGCCGCGGCGGATGCGGTAATACAGCTCCTTCTCGCCCAGCGCCCGTATCTCGGCCGTAAGCTCTGCGAAGCTCCTGTCTATGATATTCATTCCATCACGCTCCCCCCTAAAGCATATTGCGGCCTGTGGGGGCATATTCGCCTGAAAAAAGCAAAAGCCCGGCCTTTGCCGAGCTGGAACACACATTCTGACGCTTATCTGTCGCTCACATGCATATCGCCGCTGCCGAAAATCAGGTCGTCAATGTCGTCGCACATCCTCTTCCGTCTCCTTTCTCGTCTTGACTGCCTATATACTGCACCGCCAATGTTAGATTTGCCAGCGCGTTTTTGTAAACCTTCGTTAAAAAATGCCGGCCGGAGTTTCCTCCGGCCGGCTGATATCATTTGCTTAGATCTTCATGCAGACGTCCCACGCGCGCCAGATGACGGTACGCAGGTTGCCTATGGCGATGCAGTCGCCGACGAGGTGGACGTTCTTGCCCTTCTTCGCTACCGGCGTCGGCAGGAAGCCGATGGCATTCACGACGTTGTCGTACTCGACCTCGGTGACGGTGCCGTCCTTGCCCTTGATGGTGACGGTCTTGTCGCCAATGTTCGTGATAGTGGACTCAAGGTAGATGGGCACCTTGTGGAACACCAGCGCCTCACGCAGATAGGAGGCGTTGGGCAGCGGGACGTTCGCCGCCGCGACAAGGTCCACCGCGTACTCGACCACGGTCGGGTGCTTGCCCTGCAGGACCAGCTCAAGCGCCGCCTCGCAGCCGGACTGGCCGCCGCCGAAGACGATCACCTTGTCGCCCACGGGCTTCTTCTCCGCCAGGAGCTCCGTCAGGGTCATGGTCTTGTCGAAGCCGGGGATGGGCATCTTTCTCGGCACGGAGCCGGTGGCAACGATTATCTCGTCAAAGCCGCCCAGGGTCTTGATGTCGTTGATCTCGGTGTTGAAGCGGACCTCGATGCCGTTGCGGGCGATCTCCTTCTTGTACCACTCAATGAGCTGCTTGTCGTTCTCCTTGAAGGACATGGAGGAGGCGGTGATGAACAGGCCGCCCAGGCGGTCCGTCTTCTCGAAGATGACCGGCTTGTGGCCGCGGCGCTTCAGCACCAGGGCGCACTCCATGCCGCCGATGCCGCCGCCGATTACGGCGACCTTCTTGGGCTTGGTGGTCGGGACTATCTTATACTTGTTGTGCTGCATCGTCGGCGGGGTCAGAGCGCAGCGGGCCAGGTGCATGGAATCCCACAGAGGCTGCAGGTTGTTCGTACCCTTGTACTTGGCCATGTTGAAGCAGCCGTTATGACACCTGATGCAGGGCTTGATATCCTCCTCGCGGCCCTCCTGGATCTTGATTATCCACTCGGGGTCAACAAGGTTCTGGCGCGCGATGGCGACGGCGTCCAGCCTGCCGGCCTCTATCTCGGCCGCGGCGACCTCCGGCTCCATCTTGCCGGCGCAGACGACGGGGATGTTGCAGTAGTTCTTGATGTGCTCAACTTCCGCAAGGTTGCAGTTGTTCGGCATGTACTGAGGCGGATGCGCCCAGTACCAGGCGTCGTAGGTGCCGTTGTCGCAGTTGAGCATGTCGTAGCCGGCTTCCTCCAGTATCTTGACCGCGCGCTCGGACTCGGCCATGTCGCGGCCGAATTCCTTGAACTCCTCGCCCGGAACGGCGCCCTGGAAGAAGTCTTTCGTCTTGGAGACGACGGAGTAGCGCAGGGAGACGGGGAAATCCGCGCCGGCCTCGCGCTTTATGGCCTTGACGATATCGGTGGCAAAGCGCAGGCGGTTCTCCAGCGAGCCGCCGTACTCGTCAGTGCGGTAGTTGAAGTTCGCAATGGCGAACTGGTCGAGCGTATAGCCCTCGTGTACGGCGTGGATCTCGACGCCGTCAACGCCCGCCTCGCGCAGGAGCTTCGCGGTCTTGCCGAAGGCCTCGACGCTCTCTTTTATCTGCTCAATGGTCAGCGGCTTGGACTTGTAGTCCTGCTTCCAGCGGTTCGGCGTGTCGGAGGCGGAGGCACAGAGGTACTCGGCGTCCATGACCGGGCTGGCCAGCTTGCCGATGATGGGATGGTCAAGGCACATGCCTATCATGTCGGTAACAGCCATGGAACGGCCGCAGCCGGCGGCCAGCTGGATGAACAGCTTGGAGCCGGTCTTGTGGAACTCCTTCATGTACTCGGCCAGGGGCTTATATATGCTCTTGTTCTTATACAGCCAGCGGTTGCCCATGACGTCACGGACCCACTGCATGCCGGGCAGGACCAGGCCAACTCCGTTTCTGGCCTTCTCAAGCAGGAAGTACGCCGCTTCCTTGTCGAAGTGGCTGGGCTCCATCCATCCGAAGAGGGACGTGCCGCCCATGGAGCACATGACTATGCGGTTCTTTATCTCCACATTGCCGATTTTCCAGGGGGTAAACAGGGCATTATACTTTTGGTCCATGCAATACATCCTTTCCTGAACATCTTTTTAGAGTTGCAGTGATACCTCGCGCTGCAAGGCCGCGGGCATCCATTGTCACGGAGAAAAATGCCTCCGGCACCGCGGAAAAAAGGCTGATAAACCGCGGTTGACTGCGCCTTTTGGCGTTTTTCCCAACCGATGACACAGGTTGTCTGTAGTATAACATACATTTTCACAAAAAGCAACTGGATAAATGCCATTAACTTGGCAAACTTGGCGAAAACCTCTGTGCTCCCCTGGGACAGCCGGTCTGGAATAAGGCGGGCCGCGCGGCTCATATAATATGCCACGACCTTTCGGGAGTGGTGTAAATGAGGACTGACATCGAGGAGCGCGCCGTCAGGCTCGCGGAGTACATTACCGAAAACCGCGCGACAGTCCGGGACGCCGCCAAAAAATTCGGCGTCTCCAAGTCCACCGTACATAAGGATATTACCGAGCGGCTGGAGGGAGTCAGCCCGGAGCTTTATTCTCAGGTGCGCTCGCTGCTGGAGCTCAACAAGGCCGAGCGGCACATACGCGGCGGGATGGCTACGCGCAGAAAATACAAGGGCATATGAAAAGAGACGGGGCCTCTTAGAGGCCCCGTCAGACTTTTTGCGCCGCGGTCAGCAGCGCCTCGTACCAGGCGTCCGGCACTTCCAGCTCGCCGCGCCCACGCCCCAGGGCGATGTCCGGTTTGTTCGCGCCGTGGTAGTCGCTGCCTCCGCTCGGCAGCAGCCCGAACTCCGCCGCTGCCTCGTCCGCCGTGCGTTCATCCTCCCGGCTAAACAGCGGGTAGCGCGTTTCCATCCCCATGAGCCCGCATTTCACCGCGCCGGGCAGAAAGCGGCGCAGCCCGGCTGCATCCAGTTTCAGCAGCGGGTGCGCCAGCACCGGTACGGAGCCTATCTCTCTCAGCAGCGAGACGGCCTCCAGGGCGTCCGTCAACCGCGGAGGCTCATAGAAGCCCGCTCCAGGGGCCAGCAGAGTGCGAAAGGCGTCGTCTATGGAACTAGTATAACCCAGTCGGGTCAGCTCCGCGGCAAAGTGGGCGCGGTTGAGATAGCCGTCCGGGTTTGCCGCCCTCATGACTGCGTAGTCCACGGCATAGCCCGCCGCTCGCAGGCGGCGCTCCAGGGTCAGATTGCTCTCCTCCTTGCTCCGGCGCATCCGGGCCGTGAGCTCGCGCACGGCTTCCCAGCCGCGCTCAGGTATGAACAGGCCCAGAATATGCAGCTCCGTGCCCTCGAAGACCGTGCTTATCTCCGTTCCCGGCACAGCGGCGGTGCGTCCGCCGCGCGCCGCCGCGAGGAAACGCGGCAGGCCGTCCACGTCGTTGTGGTCGCAGAGCGCCACGGCCGTAAGGCCCAGCTCCTGCGCGGCGGATACGAGCTCCTCCGGCGTGCTGGTGCCGTCTGAAAAGGTGGAGTGTGTATGCAGATCGCAGCTCATACGTCCATCACCCCTATCTGCCGTAGATCCTGAGGCTCACCCGCAGGCGGCCCCGGCGCGTCTCGCCCAGAGCGCCCTCAAAGCGGAAACGCCCCATTCCCCGCACGGAGACGATATCCCCAGGCTCCGGCTTTGCAGAGGACGAGCGCGCGGGCAGGCCGTTCACAAACACGCGCTCCGCCTCAAATAGCCGCGCGCTCTCCGCACGCGAGAGCCTGAAGGCCGCGGCCACGAGGGCGTCCAGCCGCTCCGAGGCGGCGGCGACTACGCTCTCCTCCGGTGGGGACGCCAGGCCCCCCGGAAGCGCCTCTGCCCGTGTTACTCGCACGGCGGCCCGGCGCACCTGATTGAGCTCCCGCTCAATTATACGCGCGGCGGCCTCCAGGCAGAAGGCATAGGCCCGCCCCTCTGCCAGGATGATGTCGCCCAAGAGGCCCCGGCGCAGGCCAAGGGCCATGAGAGAGCCAAGATAATCCCTGTGCGTCAGCTCCCCTGCAAATTTAGGTGCGGTCGGAGCTATTTCAAGACAGATCACCGGCGCCTCTCCGCCGCCGAACACTGCGACCCTGCGCTCGGCCTCCGGGTATCCGCCCTCGAACACGGCCGGCTCCGGCAGGCGCAGGCGCGCGGCTTCCGCCTGTTCGCCGGGGCTGAGAAAGTCCGAGGAGGTCTGGATGCCCCGCTCAAATGCGCGGCGGGAGAGCTCAGTGAGTCGCTTTTTTGTGAGTTCCAATTCGTTTTCCATATAAGGCTCCTCTCCCCTGCCCGCAGTCATGCCGCGCGCGCCGCGGGCGTAGGCTTTACGGGAGGCGAGGTTTTTGCAGAATGTAATTTCAGTCGCGGCGGGGGCGCTCTGGGGCGCGCCCATGGCCCTCATGCTGGCCGGGGCAGGAGTTTTCCTCAGCCTCCGCTGCGGCTTTGTACAGCTCACGCACTTTCCGGAGGTCATGCGCCGGACTGTCGGCGCCGCGCTGCGTCCATCCGGGGCAGACAAGGGTTCTGTAACGCCCCTGCAGGCAGTCTGCGCCGCGCTGGCAGGGACGGTAGGCACCGGGAACATCGTCGGTGTCGCGCTGGCCATCTCACTCGGCGGGCCGGGCACGCTCTTCTGGCTATGGCTGACCGCCCTCTTCGGCATGGGAACGAAATTTGCCGAGGTCACGCTGGCTGTGCGCTTCCGCGAGCGCGGAGAAGACGGCCAGTGGCGCGGAGGGCCGATGTACACGATAAAAAACGGCCTCGGCAAACGCTTCATGCCGCTTGCACGGGCCTTCGCCCTCTTTGGAACGCTGGCGGCCTTCGGCATGGGCAGCGCCGTACAGGGCGCTGAGATCACGGGCGCTGCGCGCACCCTCTCGATGGAGCTGCTGCCATCCGTCGCGGCGGAGGGGCGGGTCTTCTCACTTGCAGCGGGGGCGCTGGTGGCTGCGGCGGGCTGGTTCGTCCTCTCGGGCGGCATGGGCAGGCTTGGGCGCGTCTGCGAGGCGCTGGTCCCGGCAATGGGACTCGTCTACATTCTCGCCTGTCTCGCAGTAATTGCTGCAAACGCCGGCAGGCTTGGCGGCGTTCTGCGGGAAATACTGGTCTGCGCCTTCCGCCCTGAGGCGGTATGCGGAGGGCTGAGCCTGCGCGCCTGCCTCGGCTGGGGCCTGCGCCGCGGCGTGTTTTCAAACGAGGCCGGCCTCGGCTCCGCCCCCATCGCCCATGCCTCGACCAGCGAAAAGGAGCCGGTAAGACAGGGCTTCTTCGGCGTCTTTGAGGTTTTCGCTGACACGATGGTCGTCTGCACGCTGACCGGGCTCGCCATTCTCTGCTCCGGCGCGGCGATACCCTACGGCAGCCCTGCCGGGCTCTCCGTCTGCGTCTCAGCCTTTGCCGGGGTGCTCGGAGGTGGCGGCGCGGCGGCGGTGCTCGCGGCCTGCATGCTGCTGTTTTCCCTCTCCTCGCTCTTCGGCTGGGGCATGTATGGCCTGCGCTGCTGCGAATTCCTGCTCGGGCCTCGCGCGAGGGGCGCATACATGGCCATTTACGCCCTCTGCGCCGTCATGGGCGCGAACGGCGCCCGGGCCGTGGTATGGGAGCTGGCGGACGTGCTCAACGCCCTCATGGCCCTGCCTAATCTCTGCTCGCTCCTGCTGCTCTCCAGTGAGGCCGCACGCCTGACGCGGGACTATTTTGCCCGCGAACGCGTTCTGCACGGCTGATTATATCCCATTTTCTCCTGTTTGTGAAGCGCGCGCCCCTTGCCTTTGGGCGCGCGCCGTGCGATAATATATTAGCACAGCAAAAACTGTTACGGAGGATGAGATATGGACTTCACAAGCGAGTACAGAGCCAAGCTTGGCACCCCGGAGGATGCGGCAAAGCTGGTCAAGAGCGGCGACTGGGTCGAATACGGCAACGGCACCACCTTCGCCGTCGAGTGCGACAAGGCCCTCGCCAAGCGCCGGGACGAGCTGTTCGACGTCAAGCTCCGCGGCCAGATAATGTACGGCCCCATTGAGGTCGTGGAATGCGACCCGACGGGCGAGCACTTCTGCTACAACGCCTGGCACTGCTCCGGCTACGAGCGCAAGCTGCTCGACCAGGGCCGGGCCTACTTCTCCCCCATGATCTTCCGCAATCTCGCCTGGTACCACAAAGAATTCCTGCACGTCAACGTCGCCTACGTCTGCGCGACGCCGATGGACAAGCACGGCTACTTCAACTTCTCCCTCTCCGCAGGCACGGCGCTCGACATGATAGGCCGCGCGGACGCCATCGTCATCGAGGTCAATGACAAGCTGCCCAAGATCTACGGCGCCTACAACGAGAGCATACACATCTCCGACGTCACCATGGTCGTCGAGTGCGAGCACGGACCGGTCCCCACCGTTCCTGCCAAGAAGCCCTCGGCCGAGGACATCAAAATTGCTGAGAATATCATCCCCTTCCTCGTGGACGGGGCTACGCTCCAGCTCGGCATCGGCGGCACGCCCGACGCCCTGGGCTCCATCATTGCCCAGAGCGACCTCAAGGACCTCGGCATGCACACTGAGCTGTGCACCGACGGCTTCCTCGACCTATACAAGGCCGGAAAGCTCACCAACAAGCGCAAGAACATCTTCCCCGGCAAGGGCGTGCTCGGCCTTGCCACAGGCTCGCAGGAGCTCTACGACTGGCTGGATGAAAACCCCGGCGTCATTGCCCTGCCCATCGCCTACGTAAACGACCCGACGGTCATAGCCTCCATGGACAACTTCATTTCCCTTAACAGCTGCGTCTCCGTGGACCTCTACGGCCAGATAAACTCCGAGAGTGCGGGTCTGCGTCACATCTCCGGCACCGGCGGGCAGGTGGACTTCCTCACCGGCGCGGCCATGTCCAAGGGCGGCAAGAGCTTCATATGCGTCGCATCCTCCCGCGTTGGCAAGGACGGGCGGCGCACCTCCAACATCGTGCCGCACTTCAACGGCGAGATCATAACCTCCCCGCGCAGCCAGGCCTATTACCTCGCCACGGAGCAGGGCGTCTTCAATATGGCCGGCCGCAGTACCTGGGAGAGGGCCGAGGGCCTCGTCTCCCTCGCTCACCCAGACTTCCGCGACGAGCTCATCAAAGCCGCCGAGGAGCAGCGCATTTGGAGAAGATCCAACAAGAGATAAGCCCAAAAACAGGACCGCCGCCCGACAGGGCGGCGGTTTTTTGACGGGCCGGTGACGCCGGAATTGCTTGCCGTCTGCATAGCAATATGGAAACACGGTAAAATACACACACAAACTTTTTGCGGACGGAGGTCACAAAAATGACGGACTACACCTTGACCATCCCCCGTATCGCGGCCTACGAGCGGCATTTGCTGAACGAGGAACGCAGCCGGGGTACCATCGAAAAATATCTGAGAGATGTAAACGCCTTCTCTGCCTGGCTGGGAGGCAGGCAGGTCACGAAGGAGCTTGCGTCGGAGTGGAAGGCACACCTGCTGTCGAGCGGCTACGCGCCGGTCTCGGTGAACGCCATGCTCTCTGCGCTCAACGGCCTGTTCCGCTTCCTCGGCTGGGATGAGTGCCGGCTGAAGTTCCTGAAGATCCAGCGCCGCCTGTTCCGCGACGGCCGGCGCGAGCTCACGAAAAATGAATACGAACGCCTCGTCTCCACGGCCTCAGCCCTTGGCAAAGAGCGTTTGGCCCTGCTCATGGAGGCAGTTTGCGCCACGGGCATCCGAATAAGCGAGTTGAATCGCCTCACTGTCGAGGCAGCAAAGCGCGGCCGGGCCGAAATCTCGCTGAAAGGCAAGATACGCGAGATCCTCCTGCCAGGCAAGCTCTGCCGCAAGCTGCTAAAATACGCCAAAAAAGAAAAAATCGCCTCCGGCGCGATATTTCGCACCAGAAGCGGAAGGGAGATAAGCCGCCGTCAGGTCTGGACGGAAATGAAGGCCCTCTGCGGCGCCGCAAACGTGGAGCCGTCAAAGGTCTTCCCCCACAACCTGCGCCACCTTTTCGCCACTGCATTTTACCGCGCCTGCAAGGACATCGCACGCCTGGCCGACATCCTCGGCCATTCGAGCATCGAGACGACCAGGATATACCTCGCCGTCCCCGGTTCGGAGTGCATGCGTCAACTGGACAGGCTCGGGCTGATATTGTAGGACAAAATCAACATTTTGCCCAAGAACCTGGACCCGTGCAGCTATGTTGATGTACATATCAGGCAAATTGTAGCACATGCTTCCAACTCTGGCAAGCTTGTTTTATCACTTTGACATCACAATAGAGACCCCAGAGCCAAATTTTCTGCGGTCTTTAAAAACTCGCGCCCAAATTGAGAAATCAGCTCTCAATTTGGGCGCATTTTTTCTTTCTGGCCTTTTTTGTCAGGTCTGCCCCTGTTGGAGATGCGGCAAAATGTTGATTCTGTTACTTGGGGGTGATGAGCGTTTGCGGATGGGATCATCGGACCTTTGTCTTGAGACAGGGCGAAGTTTCTGATTGCGGCTAGTAATTTGCACCAAATTTCATTTGTGACGGTACAGTGACGAACCGTGATTTATTTCCGGAGCGTATGTCACTATAATTTTATCTGATAGAAGCGCATGGATAATTTATACAGGTCCGGAGCTCGCGGCAAAAAGTCTGTGCGGTACTTGGGGGGTGATATACGCTTGCGAAAGAGTTTATTGGACTTCTGCCTGGAAGCAGGACGTGACGAGCTGCTCTCGCAATGGGACGAGCATCTGAACGGACCGCTGACCGCGGCGGACATCACATACGGCAGCAAGCGGAAGGTCTGGTGGCGCTGCGCCAAGGGGCACGAATGGCAGGCGTCGGCGGGCTCCCGGACAATCAAGGACACCGGCTGCCCCGTCTGCGCCGGCAAACGGGTGTGTCCCGGCGAAAATGACCTCGCCAGCCTCTTTCCAAAGTTTGCCTCTCAGTGGCACAGGGAGAAGAACGGCGCCCTGCGTCCCGAGCAGGTAACGCCGAACTCAAACCGCAGAGTCTGGTGGCGCTGCTCGCTGGGTCACGAGTGGCAGGCCGTGGTGGCTGCGCGCACGTCGAACGGCAGCGGATGTCCCTACTGCGCGGGGAGGAAGGTGCTGACCGGCTTCAACGACCTCGCGACCCGCAAACCGCTGCTGTCAAAACAGTGGCACCCGAAACTGAACGGAAGCCTGACGCCCGAAATGGTCACCCCCGGCTCCCACCGCAAGGTCTGGTGGCAATGCCCGGATGGTCACGTATGGAGGGCCGTCATCTACTCCCGCTCCGGCCCTCAAAAAAGCGGCTGCCCCATCTGCGCGGGGCGGGACAGCAAGCGGCGGCTGGAAAAATGGGACTGTAAATGCATGATGACAAGCGGGTTAAGCCCCCGTCTCTCTCTGGTTTCAAAATTGTAATGAATAACGGAGGATGCTTTATGAAAAACCGATTGTTTACAATAATCCTGATGTTGTTCCTGAGCGTTGGAATACTATCTGCGGCGGCTCTGGCTGCGCCTTCGGCAGAGGGAACGGGTCTGACGGCGGATGACCCGAAGGTGGTGCCGGCAGACGCCATGGTGATCAATAATAACACCTATTATGGTGTTTCAGAAACCTGGTTTGCCAGTGTAAATCCCGACAAGGGGACCTTGTATGTTGCCCTGCAGATCCCGGAAACTGTAACAACCATTGCAAACGATGCTTTTCGCGATAACTACACCAGTGATAAAGCAAAATATGGAGCTGTCACCACCAATGACGAGCTGGGACGGTGCACGGTAGCTGCGATCGATTTCTCTCAGGCCACCGCTTTGACCACTATCCGATACCAGGCTGCCATGTATTGTAGCGACATCTCCGGTGTGCTGGATCTTTCCAATACCAAAGTGGAGACCATTGAAAAGAATGCGTTCAACCGCTGCACCGGCCTGACCGGCGTGATTCTGCCTGACACGCTTGAAGTGCTGGGTGCAGCGGATGGAACATCCGGTTCTGTCTTTAAAGACTGCACCGGCCTGGAATTTTTGCGGAAGGCTTCCAGCGGCAGCGATGTGATTTTCGAACTGCCCGCCAACCTGAAAGTGATCGGAAAGGATACCTTCAAGGATAATTTCCGGGAAGGAACCGAATTGAAGGTTCACATCCCTGAATCTGTGGAGATCATTGGCTCCCAGGCTTTTTACAATGAGAAATTTGCGCAGATCTATATTGACAGGCAGAGCGGCTATAAGGGGTACGATTCCGGTGCGTTTAAGTATGTTGGCCTGCTGATCCTGCCCAATAATGAAGCCTATAAGGGTACGGGCAGCTTTACCCGCACCACAAAGACCTATCCTGTTACACTGAATTTTATGAATGGCTCTGACCCTGTGGCGACGCAGCTTAAGCTATATGGTCAGAGTATCCAATATACCCGGGATAACAATGGGATTTGGTATCAGAACAATACCTATGTGCTGCCCGATACGGGCAGCGTGGATGTCGAGCCTGGATATGATGCCGGGTGGAGGATCGACGGTGACAACAAGGTTCTCGCCAACACCTCCAGAGTCAGCGGCTGGCCGTATGCTGAGCTCGAAGTTACTGTTGTGAATGACGCTGTTGTGGCCAAGCCCACGGTGAAGTATTTGATAAACGGCAGCGTGGTTCCGGACGCCGGTGTCGGTGTGCCAAAGCTTGAGGTCACTGTGGGGCCGGGCAACCCCGGCAGTGTCGGCGTACAGGTCACCCATCCTTTGGCGACTGAGGAAGCCAAAGAGAGCGGCACCTATGTCTATTTCAAGTACTGCTGGTGGGATGAGGTGGACGACGGCGTGAATGGACCGCGGAGCGTGGAAGAGCCTGAGCTCTTCTCCACATCCACAACATCCAGCAGCTACAACAGAGTTTTTACTGGCAAAAATGAGATACCGATACGCAGTTCAGCCGACGCCCGGACAGACGGGGATTACTACATGGTGGAGATATTTGGTTACTATGTAAAAGACGGCGAGACTGCAAGGCAGTTTTATAAATCCAGTCACAACTTCATTGGCGCCAGCGACACCGCCACTGACGCGAGGAGTTATGTAATGAATGTGAACGCGACGGACGCGGTTACCGTCGCCATCGTACCCGCGGACATTACGGTTTATGTCGGCGGGAGCGGGTATGTCGGGGCGGTGGACGGAGACGGCGCGCCGCTTGGGGAGGATAATGGCTTCCCGGTGCCGGGCTTTACTATCTCGGCGGAGGGGCTGGACAACTTTGACCCCACCAAGGCCGTTTTGACGTATGAAAACGACAACGTCTCACGTTCGTGGTACATTGTCCCCTATGACGGTGAAATTGGCGACGGCATGACGTCTCACGGCATTTACCGCTTTGAGCCCTACGAGGGCAGCAATACTGCGGTGAGGATGCAGTTTGAAAAGACGGTCAATGGTATAGGCACAGGCGAGATCGTCACTGACGACAACTTTGTTATTGAGGACAATCTTGGCCAGGACCTGCTCATGGAGGTCTACGGCGAGAGCATTGAGATGGGATATGTCAAGCTCGTTTACGACGGCGTCGAGTATGCAGTCACCACTGACAATGGCACGCTAAAGGTGCGAAGCACGACTGACTCCCCGGAATATGGCGAGGTGGTCGCCCAGGAGGCATCCGTACCCAACGGCGAGTCCGGCGTTGTGGCTCCTGTAGGCACGACTTACTACATAAACAACAAACCGGTTGAGGTCGTCGACGCGAGCGGCGTTAAGCTGCTCTTTGACGACATTGTCGAGGACAACAGCGCCGACGTCACCAACACGCAGCTGCTCATAAACCGCGCGGATTCTGAGCTCGGCGGAGCCTCCGCGACGCGGCGATATGAGGCGAAGTATCTCGACCTCGTAGACACCAACAACGGCAACGCCTGGGTCGCGGCGGACAAGGACATCACCGTCTACTGGCCACTCCCGGCAGGTACGGGGAGGAACACCAGCTTTACACTGCTCCACTTTGAGGGCCTCCACCGCGAGATGGGCGTTGATGTCATTGAGAGCGGCATCAACTCTTGCGACGTCACTCCCGTCACGGTTGAAAACACCGGCACACACGTAAAGTTCACGGTCAGCAGAGCCGGCTTCTCTCCCTTTATCCTCGTCTGGGACGAGTACAACACGCCCATAACTCCGATTCCCGAGCCGGACAATTCGCCTGTAGGCCTCAACACCGAGGACCACGTCGCCTATATCATCGGCTATGAGGACGGCACGGTCAGGCCTGGGGCCAACATCACCCGCGCCGAGGTGGCCACCATCTTCTTCCGCCTGCTGACCGACGAGACGCGCGAAAGCTACTGGAGCCAATCCAGCGGCTTCACCGACGTCGCCTCCGGGGCCTGGTACAACAATGCGGTCTCCACCCTCACCCGCGCAGGTATCCTAGACGGATATGAGGACGGCAGCTTCCGGCCCAACGCCAGCATCACAAGGGCTGAGTTCACCAAGATCGCCGTCAGCTTCTTCAAACACGCCGGCGGGGCCTCTTCCAATCCCTTCAACGACGTGCCTGACAGCGCCTGGTATGCCGAGTTCGTCAAGGCTGCCGCGGAGCTGGGGCTTATAGACGGCTACGAGGACGGGACTTTCCGGCCCAATGCGCCGATAACGCGGGCGGAGGCCTGCACCATAGTCAACCGCACGCTGGGCCGCGCGCCGGATAAGGATAACCTTCTGCCCGAGCACGAGATGCTCACCTGGCCCGACAACAGCCGCGACGCCTGGTACTATGCCCAGATTCAGGAGGCCACGAACAGCCACGACTACCAGTGGCTCGGCGCCATCGAGGTCTGGACCGCCAAGCTCGCGGAGCGCGACTGGGATGCGCTTGAGAAGGAATGGTCCAACGCCTACTCCGCCCCCGGCGGAGACGTCGTGAGATAAGCGCAAACACACAAAAACACCCCGGCAGGGCCGGGGTGTTTTTCTGTTTCTGTCCGCGGGGCTTGACATGGACGCTCTAATCTGTTAGACTAAAATTACTCTAACGGATTAGAGGTGCGTTTATATGGACACGCCAAAAGTTTTTGAGAGCGAATATCGCTTCTGCCTCATACTCTGGGAGCACGAGCCGGTGCGCAGCAGCGAGCTGGTGGCACTCTGCCGGGAGCGTCTGGGCTGGAAGCCGACGACGACCTACACGGTTATAAAGCGCCTGGCCGAGCGCGGCGTGCTGGTGAACGAGCACAGCATTGTGCGCTCCCTTGTCTCGCGCGACGAGGTGCAGGCGGCGGAGATAGACGAGCTGATGGAAAAGAAATTCGGCGGCTCGCTGCCCGCCTTCCTCGCGGCCTTCGCGCGGAACCGGCGGCTCTCCGGCGAGGAGCTGGACGAGGTGCAGCGGATGATTGACGAGTTCAGGGAGGGCGGCCATGGCTGAGATATTTCAGAAAGCGCTCAACATGAGCATTGCGGCGGGCTGGCTGATTCTAGCGGTCATCGCCCTGCGTCTGCTGCTGCGGCGGGCGCCGAAGCGCTTCAGGCTGCTGCTCTGGGCCGTCGTTGGCCTGCGCCTGGCCCTGCCCTGGAGCATCGAGAGCGCTCTGAGCCTAATCCCCAGCGCACAGACGCTTCCGGAAGGCATCATGCTTGAACGCGCGCCGGTGCTTGACACTGGCATTTCCGCGCTGAACGGAGCCATAAATCCGGGCTTTACCGCCGCCTTCACGCCCGAGCTGGGGGTGAGCGCGAACCCCCTGCAGGTCTTGCTGCCCATCGCTGCGGCGCTTTGGATGCTCGGTGCGGCGGCGATGCTGCTCTGGGCGCTGGTGAGCTGGCTCAGACTGCGGAAGCGGGTACGCGAGGCGGTACGGCTTGAGGAAAACGTCTACGAGTGCGAGATAGCTTCGCCATTTGTGCTGGGGCTGTTCAGGCCGCGAATTTACCTGCCCTTCAGCCTCGAAAACGGCGAGCGGGAGCTGGTGCTGGCGCACGAGCGCGCGCACATCACCGCGGGCGACCATATCATAAAGCCGCTCGGCTGGCTGCTGCTCGCGGCGCACTGGTACAACCCTCTGGTCTGGCTGGCCTACGCGCTCTTCTGCCGGGACATTGAGCTTGCCTGCGACGAGCGCGTTGTGCGCGGCCTGTCGCTCTCAGATAGGGCAGACTATTCCCAGGCACTTTTGGACCTCAGCCGCCCGCGCGGCGGCGTGCGGGCCTGCCCGCTGGCCTTTGGCGAGAGCTCGGTCAAGGGGCGGGTGAAGTCCGTACTGTGCTACAAAAAGCCCGCGTTCTGGCTGGTTTTGCTGGCTGTCGTCGTCTGCGTCGGGGCGGCGGTGTGCTTTTTGACGGACCCCAAGGAGGAGGCGGAGCCGGTTGACGACGGCGACGGCGGCGGCGTCATAAGCGCGCGGTTGGAGGAAAACTTCCCCGCGCAGGTGCTGGACTACGCCTTTGCCTGCACCGAGGAAATGGCGGAAGAGCTTTCCTACCTTGGTCTGAAGTCGGCGGAGCTGACGGATCTGAGCTGCTACGCCGAGGTCGAGGCCCCTGAGGGCGGGACGCTTCTGCTCTTCAGGCTCGGGGCGCGCTTTGAGCTGGCGGAGCCGGAGAGCGTCGCGCCCGCGGGCGGGATGGTGATAGAGGACGGCTGGCTCACGCGGCCCGACAGCGGCGGAGACCGCTTCATGCTGCTGCTCCGGGACGGGGACGACTGGCGCTTCATCGGCCTTGTGACAGAGCAGGTCCTCAGCGAATACGGTACGGACTACGACGCCGCGGCGCTGGGAGAATACGCGCTCGCTGCTTCCAGCGCACCTGTGATAAGTCTGGCCGAGGGGCTGGAGGGGCTGCCGGAAGGGCTTCTCGACTGCGCCTGCTTCTGCGTCCAGCTGCAGGCGGCCTACTCCGCCTACGAGCTCACGAGCGTTGAGATAACGCAGCTGGAGCTGGCCGCGGAGTTCGACGGGCCGGACGGCGGGACGCTCTGCCTCTACAAACTGGGTTCGCGCGGCAAGCTGGCGGATGCGGACGCGATGCCCGCGGGCGGCGTACAGATCGCGGACGGCTGGTTCAATGACGGCCTGCTTTACATGCTCCTGCGGCGGGACGGTGAGGATTTTAGCTACATCGGCGTAATGCACGAGCTTACGCTCGATGAGATGGGCGGCGACTATGAGGCGGCGGCGCTCGACCTCTATGGGCGCGTGCTCGCGGGCGGCGTAACCTGGAGCTCTAACCTCGCCATGAGCAGCCTGAACGCCATACAGTGCAGGTTTGAATTCAACTACAATGCCCTGGACATGCGGTTTTCAGCCTCCTGCTCTGAGGGCCGGCTCGAAAGCTCCGGCAGCACGCTCATTTGGACCCCCGAGCCGGACACGGCCTTCGCCGTTGTGAGCTTCACGCTCAGGGACGCGTCGGGCGAGAGCGTCTCAGGCAGCATAGTCATCACACGGATAGCCCGGCCCAGCGAGGCTTCCTCGACCTACCTCGCCTCCCTCGCCTGCCCCGGCTACGTCATGGAGCCGCTGGCAAACGGCACTGGCGCAACGATACGGGCGGCGGAATGAAAAATCGGCCCCCGGCCTATTGGCCGGGGGCGGTTTTTTATTCTTCCGGGGTTTCCTGCGGGACGGCCCAGGGGTGGAGGAGCGCTTTTACGTCCTCGTCCAGGTCCAGGACGATGGTGAAGCTGTTTTCTTCGGCGGGCAGGGTGCCGCGCTCGTAGTTTATCTCCATGCGGTCCTCGAACAGGACAGCGCGCTCGGGCGAGAAGGCGGCTTCCGCCTGGGCCGTCAGCTCCGAGTCGCTCATTTGGGACAGCTCCATTATACGCGATGCGAGTTCGCCGGGCGGGCAGGAGAAGAGTTCGCTGTTATCTATGTACTCCCCCGTCTCGCTGTCAAAGGCCATGCCGATGCGCTGCTGTTCCATGACGAAGTTGCCCACGGGGCGGTCAACGGTGGTGAGGAAGTATATCACGCGCTCGCTCATGGCTGTCGGCACGATGCGCTGGCTCAGGCCCCAGGCTTGGAAGTCGGAGGCGTCCTCGGCCTCCGACCAGGCCGCGTAGGCGCGCTCCAGCTCGGCCTGCTCGTCGTACAGCACACCGCGGGCCTCGAACCAGGCGGCGATGTTCTCCTGCGCAGCCTCGCCCAGGTCGCTCAGGCTCAGGCCGCTGTAATATGTGTCCGCGGGGCCGGACGGCTCCGATACGCGCAGCACTTCCGTGCCGTCTGCGGCGGCGTAGGCTGTCGCGTGCTCATACTGCCAGACGTCAAGCTCCGTTCCGTCCGCAAGGACGGTGGCCGCGGGCTTGAGGAAGCCAGTCAGGTACACAGCCTCGGCCTCCTGTGACTCTATCTCCTCCCCTGAGCCGGTGACGATGCGGCTCTTCGGGCCGTCGAAATATACAGTCACGGCCACGTCGGGCGCGGAGCCGGAGAGGAAGTCCTCCTTGCTCAACTCGTCGAGCCAGGACAGCACGTAGGTACTGTCCGTCAGCGTCACGCCGAGCAGTTGGCCGTCGGAAGCCATTACGAAGGATTCAATGCCCTTGGGGCCTGAGTGCAGCTCTACGACCTTGCCGCTCACGCCAGGCGTCCCTCTGGACGCGCAGGCGCTCAGGAGCAGGGCGCACAGGAGGATGAGGGGCAGCGCTTTTTTCATGGCGGCTCCTTTCCCGGTTTTCGGCTCATTCGCACTTCCAGAAGGCCACGCTGTAGGGCGGAAGCTCACTGCCGCCGCCGAAGTCGTGCATTTTGTCGGTGAGGAGGTCAACGGCCCTGCCGCAGCCCGCGTTGAAATGGGCGGTGAAGGGCCTGTCCTCCGCGTTTATGGCGACGATCACGCGCTCGCCCTCGACGGCGCGCTGGAAAACCGTCTGCTTGTTCGTTATCAGCAGATCCTTGAAGTCGCCATAGCACAGGGCGCGACTCTCGCGGCGGGCTTTGGCCATGGCGGCGATGGTGTCCGTCAGCTCGTTCCACTCCGGGGCCTCGAAAGCGGGGCGCAGGCTCCAGTCGCCGTTTCGCTTGTCGCCCTCGGCGCCCCATTCGCTGCCGTAGTAGATGCAGGGGATGCCCGGCATGGAAAACACCAGGCCGTAGATGAGGGGCAGGTGCGCCTTGTTCTGCAATATCGTCGCCGCGCGGGTGACGTCGTGATTGTCGCAGAAGCTCAGGAGGTGGCGGCCCTTGTAGAGCGTCCAGGGTTCGGGGCCGAACTGGCGCTTGAGGCTGTGGACTATCTCGAAGAGGTTCATGCTGTTCAGGCTGGAGTGCAGGCCCTTGTAGCACTCGTAGTTCGTGACGCTGTGGAGCATCTCGTCGTTCATCCAGCGGTTATAGTCGCCGTGCAGCGTCTCGCCCAGGAGGAAAAAGTCACCCAGGCCGTTGCAGAAACTGCGCAGGCGGCGCAGGAAGTCGAGGTCCAGGCAGTAGGCAACGTCGAGCCTCAGGCCGTCAATGCCGAACTCCTCGCGCCAGAACTTCACGGTGTCCAGTATGTAGTCCACGACGGCGGGGTTTTTGAGGTTCAGCTTCACGAGCTCGTAGTGGCCCTCCCAGCCCTCGTACCAGAAGCCGTCGTTATAGCCGCTGTTGCCGCCGAAGTTTATGTGGAACCAGTCCTTATAGGGCGAGTCCCACTTCCTCTCCTGCACGTCGCGGAAGGCCCAGAAGCCACGGCCCACGTGGTTGAAAACGCCGTCGAAGATGACGCGGATGCCGTGTTTGCGCAGCTCGGCGCAGGCGGTTTTGAGGTCCTCGTTCGTGCCGAGGCGGCAGTCCACGCGGCGGTAGTCGCGCGTATCGTAGCCGTGGCAGTCGCTCTCGAACACGGGGCCGAGGTACATGGCGTCCGCGCCCAGCTTTTCAATTTGCCCGGCCCAGTCCGCGATTTTGAGTATACTGTGCGTCAAAACGCCGTCGTTATCATGCGGCGCGCCGCAGAAGCCCAGGGGGTAAATGTGATAAAATACGCTGTCGTATGCCCACATATCCTAAATGTCCTTTCATAAGGCTGTACCAGAAGTATACAACAGCCTCGGACTCTTGAAAAGGGGCAGTTGGCTCAGCCTATCAGGCAGAGGATGAGGCCGTAGATTATGCTGGCGCAGGTGCCGAAAACTATTACAGGGCCGGCGATGATGAACATTTTGGCGGCGGTGCCGGTTATGAATCCCTCACTCTTGAACTCCAGCGCGGGCGAGACCACGGCGTTGGCAAAGCCCGTTATCGGCACCAGCGTGCCGGCTCCGCCCAGCTTGGCGGCGTCGTCGTACACGCCGAGGCCCGTGAAGAGCGCGCCGAGGAACACCAGGCTCATGGAACAGGCCGTCCCCGCCTCCGCCTCCTCCAGCCCGACCAGGACCCACAGCTCCGTTATCACCTGGCCCAGCGCGCAGATGGCCCCGCCTATGAGAAACGCACGCAGCAGGTCGCCCCAGATTGGCGACGCCGGGGACTTGCGCTTCACGTATTCCGCGTACTGCTGATTTGTCATTTCGGACATATTTATCAACTCCCACGGCTATTTTGCCGCAAATGACGGGAATTTATTTGCGGCCTTTGACAGCCGGCGCAAAGCTGGTATAATGTAGGCGCAAATTTTAACTGCGGAGGCGCATTATGGCACTGGAAATGGATATCGCCGCCCTGCTCTCCGAGGCTGAGCTGGCCGTGCGCGAAGCCGGGCTGCTGTTCAATGACCGCGAGCTCGCCGGACACATACATCACAAAAACAAGACCGACTATGTGACCGAGGTCGATACCGGCATACAGGAACTCCTGCGCCGGCGTCTGGCCGAAATACTGCCGGAGGCCCGGTTCATGGGCGAGGAGCAGGACAACTCCGGGCTGGACACCTCCGGCCTTGTCTGGGTCCTCGACCCCGTGGACGGGACGACCAATTTTATACACAGGCTGAGGCAAAGCGCCGTCTCTCTGGCGCTTATCTCAGACGGGCAGCCGCTGCTCGGCATTGTATTCAACCCCGACTCCGACGAGTGCTTTACCGCCATAGCCGGCTGCGGCGCAAAGCTGAACGGACACGAGATATGCGTCAGCCGCACGGAGACGCTCTCTGAGAGTCTAGTCGCCGTCGGCACCAACCCTGCCTTCAGGCAATTGGGAGACAGAAACTTCGCCCTCATGCGCGCGCTCTTCGACCGCTGCATAGACATACGCCGCTTCGGAGCGGCCTCGCTGGACTTCTGCTGGGTGGCCTGCGGCAGGTTCGACGCCTACGCCGAATGCCGCCTGAACGCCTGGGACTACGCCGCGGGGCTCCTGATACTCCGCGAAGCCGGCGGTGTTGTGACCGACCTTGCGGGCGCCTCCCCGGACATGTTTTCCCCCTCGGACATCGCCGCCTCCAACGGACTGCTCGCAAAAGAGCTTTTGGAAGCATTGCACAATATTTGATCGGCAATTTTTACACCCCCGTGTCCTCAGACGCGGGGGTGTTTTTACATATGTCACAAATTTCAAAAAAATCGCAGGATTCTCGGTGGTAGAGCGCGGAAAAGTTTTGTAGAATATAGGCAGAAAGTCCGGGCGCCCGGCGTCGGCCTTTGTGGATTTCGACGGCTGCGCCCCGGTGATTGGTACACTATGAAATAAAGGAGGAAACATCTTGAAAAAACTGCTGTCTCTTCTGCTCGTAGCCATGATGCTGGTCGGCCTGCTGGCCGGCTGCGGCAGCGAGCCCGCCCCCGCCTCCAACCCGCCCGCCGCCGACGGCGACGCCAGCGCGCCCCCCGCGGACGACACGCCGGAAGTTGAGCTCACGGCCACTCAGAAGATAATCGCCGAGGCCGAGACCATGACGCTTGAGGAGCTGGCCGCCAAGGCCATCGAGGAGTCCAACGGCGCGACCTTCTTCGGCGTAGGCAACTCCAGCCGCGGCAAGACCGCCCTGCCCCTCTTTATCGAGTACCTCCAGAGCATCGACCCGAACTACACGCTTGAGTACGACTGGCAGCAGCCGAAGAACAACAAGATCTTCGACCAGCTGACCGCCGACTCCCTGAAGGACGTCGGCACCTTTGCCATGACGCTCATCCAGGACGGCAACCAGATCGAGAGCAAGATGGTCCAGACCGGCATTCTCGACACCTTCATCCCGAAGGACTGGGCCGAGGCCAACGGCACCACCGCCGCCGACTACGACGGATACCTGCCCCTCCAGACCCTCAACAAGGTCTTCATGTTCAACAACACCGGCTCCAAGACCTACGACAACTGCTGGGACTTCGTCGCTGAGGGCGAGCACGGCCTCTTCATGGACATTGACTCCGAGGTCGTCGGCAAGAACTTCCTCTACATGCTGACGAGCGACACCTACTCCGCCTGGCTCAAGGAGGCCTTCGACGCCCTCTCCGCCGAGGAGCAGGCTTACTTCCAGCCCACCATCGACGCCATGGCCGCCGACGCGGCTGACCTCGGCCTCGGTGAGAACGGCAAGTACGCCCTCGCCTGGATCAAGCTCTGGGTCGGCAGCTACAACGCCCAGACCGACGACGGCCCCATCTGCAACACTCTCGTCGATGCCTCCGCGACCGACCAGTTCGGCCTGCTCGTCTACTCCAAGCTCCGCTCCGTTGAGGAGTCCGCCTCCGTCTCCAAAAACAACATCACCATCGCTGCCTACAACGACGGCTACACCGGTATCGGCGGCTACGGCTACTGCCACTACCTCTTCGTCACCGAGAACAGCCCCCTGCCCTGGACCGCCTGCGCCTTCATCGCCTACATGACCTGCACCGCCGACGGCTTCTCCGCCTGGGGCAAGGACATCGGCGGCTACTCCTCCAACCCCAATGTCGCCGCTGAGAACGAGGAGATATTCCAGCACCAGACCGGCGGCATGGCCGAGGACGGCACCACCGTCGAGTTCGCCGCCCTCAACGACGCCGGCTACGACTGGTGGACCACAGACGGCAAGCTCGTGCTTGAGGACCCCGAGTACTGCGCCTCCGTCTCCTTCACCGTCGGCAGCTGGATCGAGACCCTCGACAAATACTCCGTCAGCTGAACCGGCAAGTCTTAAGCATCTCAGCGTCCCCGGATGGTATCCGCGTCCGGGGACGCTTTTTAGAAAACCCTGACCTTCGGAAAGGAAGGAGAGCAGCATGAACCAGTCGATTCCGGTACAGAGCGGCGCGGGCGCCGTTTTTAACAGGCTCCGCACCTTCTTCTCAAAGCCGCACAACGTCATACTCCTGCTCCTGGGCATCATCCTGACCGTCACCACCGTGGCGCCCATTGTGGCCATTGTGCAGGACACCTTTAAAATCCATCCCGGCACCATAGACGCGCACCTCACCGGCAAGAGCGAGGGCTATACCATAGTCAACTACATAGACCTCTTTACCAGCAATGTCGCAAAGACCAACCTCTGGACGCCGCTGTGGAACACGATACTCCTGTCTGTAGGCAGCTGTCTCGTGGCGGTCATCTACGGCGGGCTCTTCGCCTTCCTCATCACGCGCTCCAATCTCGCGTGGAAGAAATACCTCAGCGCCATCTTCATCTTCCCCTACATCATGCCCCAGTGGACGCTCGCCGTCGTCTGGCAGAACGTCTTCAACTCCAACGCCGTCACCGGCACCTCCAACGGCCTGCTCGCCGCGACGCTGGGCGTTCAGATGCCCATGTGGTGGTGCAAGGGCCTGTTCCCGAGCGTCATCGTCCTCGGCCTGCACTACTCCGCCTTCGCCTACATCCTCGTCGGCGGCATTTTCCGCAACATGGACGCCAACCTTGAGGAAGCCGCCACCATTCTCGACACGCCCAAGTGGAAAACCATGTTCAGGGTCACGCTGCCCATGGTGAAGCCCGCCATCCTCTCTACGGTGCTGCTGGTGTTCTCCAGCGCGATGGGCTCCTACCCCGTGCCGCATTACCTGGGCCTCACGACCCTCTCCACCAAGTACGTCTCCCTGAACTCTCGATACACCGGCGAGGCCAGCATACTCGCCATTATCATGATGATCTTCGGCATCGTCATCATGCTCATGAACCAGATGTCCCTGCGCAGCCGCAAGAGCTACACCACCGTCACCGGCAAGTCCGGCCAGAGCTCAAAAATAAACCTCGGCAAACTCGGGCGCTTCATTATCGCGCTCATCCTCGTCGTCCTCACCTTCTTCACCAGCATCTTCCCCATCGTCTCCTTTGCCTTCGAGACATTCCTGCCGAACCCCGGCGACTACAGCTTCCTCTACACAGGCGACGCCTCGAACCTCACGACAAAGTGGTGGACGACCAGCGAAAACATCACCGAGAACGGCATGTACGGCCAGAAAGGCATCCTATACAACCAAACCATCTGGTCTGCCTTCAAGGGCACCATACTCGTGTCGGTATGCTGTGCCCTGCTCGCCGGAACCATCGGCACGATGATCGGCTACGCCGTGGCCAAAAAGCGCCGAAGTAAATGGGCCAACTACGTGAACTCCGTTGCCTTCCTGCCCTACCTCATGCCCTCCCTTGCGGTCGGCGCGGCGTTCTTCATCCTCTTCTCGAACCAGCACCTGAATCTCTTCAACACCTACACCCTGCTCATCATCGCCGGCACCGTGAAGTACATACCCTTCGCTTCCCGCAGCTCGCTCAACTCCATGCTGCAGCTCTCGGGCGAAATCGAGGAGGCCGCCATCATACAGGACGTACCCTGGGTGAAGCGGATGACGAGGATAATCATCCCCATCCAGAAGTCCTCCATCATCAGCGGCTACATGCTGCCCTTCATGACCTGCCTGCGCGAGCTCTCCCTCTTCATGCTGCTCTGCGTCCAGGGCTTTATTCTCTCGACCACGCTCGACTACTTCGACGAGATGGGCCTCTACGCCTTCTCCAGCGGCATAAATCTGATACTCATCATCACCATTCTGGTCTGCAACACCCTCGTCAACAAGGTGACCGGCGCCAGTCTGGACAAAGGGATAGGAGGTTAAACCATGCCTGAGATAGTTCTCTCCCACGTCACGAAGCGCTGGGACAAATTCTATGCCGTTGACGACCTGAACCTCGTTATAGAGGACAACGCCTTCGTCACGCTGCTCGGGCCTTCCGGCTGCGGCAAGACCACCACCCTGCGCATGATCGCCGGCCTGGAGACGCCCACCAGCGGGCGCATCACCATAGGCGACCGCGTAGTCTTCGACAGCGAGAAGGGCATCAACATCCCCGCCAACAAGCGCAAGGTGGGCTTCCTCTTCCAGAACTACGCCCTCTGGCCCAACATGACCGTCTACAAGAACATCGCCTTCGGCCTCACGAACATCAAGGATGAGCTGCCCCGCATAGACTTCGAGGCCAAAAAGGCCGCACAGCTCATAGAGGTGCTCAAAAGGCCCGACGAGACCGTGCGCATCATCAAAGAGTGCATAGACAAAAAGGGCAAGCTGGACACGAACAAGGCGCACATCAAGCTCATCGACCGCTTTGAGATCTCCATGTTCTCCGCCAAGACCGTCATGGGCTGGAAGCTGCACGAGTCGCTCGAACCCGGCACCGTAGCCTCCGCTCGTCTCGCCGAGTGCGAAAAGACGCTCGAAAGCGCGCGCGCCAAGTGCGCCGCCGAGGGCTGCGTGTTTAATGACGACTTCGCCTATGTGAAGGACGGCAAGGTGCTCACCTCCGTCCGCAAGCTGACTGCGGAGGAAATTGACCTCACCGTCCGCCGCGTGGCGCGCATCGTCAAAATCGGCATGTTCATGGACCGCTACCCCTCCGAGCTCTCCGGCGGCCAGCAGCAGCGCGTGGCCATCGCCCGCACGCTCGCGCCGGAGCCGACCGTGCTCTTCATGGACGAGCCGCTCTCCAACCTCGACGCCAAGCTCCGACTGGAGATGCGCTCCGAATTGCAGCGCCTGCACATCGACACGGGCAGCACCTTCATCTACGTCACGCACGACCAGATGGAGGCCATGACCCTCGCCACGAAGATCTGCCTCATCGACAACGGCGTCCTGCAGCAGTATGACGCGCCGCTGGACGTCTACAACCGCCCGAACAGCCTCTTCGTCGCGGATTTCGTCGGCAACCCGGCCATCAACTTCATCGAGGCCTCCGGCCGCCAGAACGCGGACGGGAGCATCGCGCTTCAGATGCTCGGCGGGGTGAACGCCGTCTTCCGCCCGAACGAAAAGCTGGACCTCGTCGGCTGGTTTGCCGCCGAGGATGCAAAGGATGAGGCCAAAAAGGCCCGCGAGGCTGAGCTTGCCAGAGACAAAAAGCACGTCGAGAAGGCCAACAAGGACACCGTTTTCCGCTGCCACATACCCATGGTCACGGAAACGGAGGACTTCGGTGATGAGGAAAGCCCCACGGACGGCGACTTCATCGTCGGCGTGCGGCCCGAGTTCCTCAAGCTCTCGGAAAACGGCGCCGTCGAGGGCGAGATCTACAGCGCCATGCCCACCGGCATGGAGACCACCGTCCGCATACGGATAGGCGACTACCTGCTCACCGGCGTCGTCTTCGGCGGCGTGCTGTACAGGATAGGCGAGAAAGTGCGTATAGACTTTGACGGCAGCGGTGTGGTATTATTCAGCCGAAGGAACGGAAGGCTGATATCCCTCGGCTCTGTCGAGCTGAAATAACCGCGTGAGATGCGGCGGGGGCTTTCGTCTCCGCCGCATTTTTATATTTTGGTGGGAGCTATGATAAAACTCATTGTAAGTGACATCGACGGCACGCTGCTGCCCTACGGTAAAACGGAACTGGACGCGGAGCTTTTCTCGCTCATCCGGCGGCTGAGGGAGCGCGGCGTCATCTTCTGCCCGGCCTCCGGGCGCCAATACCACTCCCTGCGCGCGCTCTTCGCGCCTGTCTGCGACGAGCTGACCTTTCTCTGTGAAAACGGCGCCATCCTCTACGGCCCCGGGCCTGAGGAAAGCGCGCCTGTTCTGGGCAAGACGGTCATGGAGCGCAGCATGGCGCTGGAGCTCATACACGACATAGCCGCCCTGCCCGGCGGCAGGCCCCTCATCTCCGGCGCGAACACGACCTACGTCCTCGCCGGGGACCCGGAGTTTGAAGAATACATGCGCACGAACAAGGGCAACAACGTCGGCGTGCTCGCCAGGCCCGAGGACATGCCCGAGGACGTCATCAAGCTCGCGGCCTACTGCCCGGAGGGCACGAGCCCAACGCGGCACGCGCTCGGCCCCAAATGGGACGGCCTTCTCAGCATGGCCTCCGCCGGGCCGGACTGGGTGGATTTCACGATTGCCGACAAGGCCCTCGGTCTGCGCACCCTCTGCTCCGCCCTCGGTATAGCTCTGGAGGACACCGCCGCCTTCGGTGACAACTGGAACGACGCGCCCATGCTCTCCCTCGCCGGGCGCGGCTACATCATGGCCGCCTCCGACCCGAACCTGCGCGCGCAGTTCCCCCTGCAATGCGAAAACGTGGAATTGGTGCTCCAAAACTTCCTCGAAACGGGTGAGATATAGATGAAACGGCTGCTCTGCCTCGCGCTCATGGCCCTGCTGCTGCTCTCCGGCTGCGCCCAGGGGACGGATGTCTCCGCCTTTGCGCCCGGCGAGGAGGAGCGGCTTGTCATCTACACCTCCCACAAGGAGGAGGTATACGGACCCATCATAAAGGAGTTCCAGCAGCGGACCGGGATCTGGGTCGAGGTCGTCACCGGCGGCTCGGGTGAGCTGCTCGAACGCATAGCCATGGAGGCCGAGGGTGGTCAGCCGGCCTGCGACCTCATGTTCGGCGGCGGAGTCGAGAGCCTCGCGGCCTATGAGGACTGCTTCGAGCCCTGCACGCCCGAAGGCGTGAAAAACCTGCGCGGCGTCGGCCTCTCCGAGGAGGGGCTGTGGACGCCCTTTTCCAGCCTGCCGCTGGTGCTAATATACAACACCCGCCTCGTCTCAGAGGGCGAACTGACCGGCTGGGCGGACCTGCTCGACCCGCGCTGGAAGGGACGCATCGCCTTCGCAGACCCCACCGTCTCCGGCTCCAGCTACACGGCGGCGCTGACCCTTTTCTCCTGCATCGAGGGCGACGACTGGGACATCCTCGCAGCGCTTGTTGACAATCTCGACGGCGGCGCCCTGCCGGACTCCGGCGACGTTGTGGAAAGCGTGCGCAGCGGCAGCCGCTACATCGGCGTCACGCTGGAGGAGACTGCGCTCAAACAGCGCTCGCCGGAGCTGGGCATAGTCTACCCCGCTGAGGGCACCAGCGCCGTGCCGGACGGCTGCGCGCTAATAAAGGGCGCGAAGCACGCGGAAAACGCCCGCGCCTTCCTCGACTTCGTGCTCGGGCGTGACGTGCAGGAGCTGCTGGTCTCCGACCTTCACCGCCGCAGCGTCCGTACAGACGTACATGCGCCCGAAGATTTGCCGAGCGAGGCGGAGCTTGGCATCATCGACTACGACGTACACTGGGCCGGAGCCTTGAAGGAGGAGTTCATCAGGCGATGGACGGAGCTCTGCGGGGTGACGGCATGAGGGCAAGGCTTCGTAACCTCTCTTTCAGGAACAAGCTGCTTTTGGCTTTCCTGCTCATAGGCGTTGTGCCGCTGCTCATTTCCACGCTGCTGATGCTGAACATCTTCAGGGTCACGCTGGCCGGGAACGCCCGGGATGCGGCGCAGGCGGAGCTGGACGGCGCCGTTCGCGCGCTCGACACCCTGCTGGGCGAGGGCGTGGAGACCCTGCACGATCTGGCTGGGGACGGCCTTGTGTGCGCCGAACTCTCCGAGCCGGGCAGCCAGCCGCCGCAGAGCGTCTACGACGCGCTCTACACGCTCTCAAGCGGTCTGCGCGGGCAGGCGGACTTCGCGCTCTACTCCGCCCAGGGGGAGCTGCTGTTTACGACCGGCACGGGCAGCGCCGCCGAGCTCGGCACACACTGGGGGCTGCTGAACGCCGCTGCCCAGGCTGACAGCTGTGCCTTTTCGGGAGACGGCGGCTATATGCTCGCCGCCAAGGCGCTGCTCGATGGCGATGTGCCTCTGGGTTACGCTGTCATGAGTCTCGGGGCGGTCCAGCTTGACGAGCTCTTCTCCGCCTACGCCGGTTCCGGCGGCATACTGCTGCTCGACCCCTACTGGGACTGCGTTTACCGCTCCGCCAACGCCGGGGGCGAGGACCTGGCCCCCCTGCTCAGGGAGCGGCTGCTGGCGGGGCAAAGCCTCTCCGACGGCGGCGGAAGCGAGTTTTACGTGCGGGAAAGCGCCGTATCCGGTTTCATGCTGCTCTATAGGCAGCCGGAACCCGTGGCTGACTGGGTCATGCGCCTGCTCTACATCGTCTCGGCGCTGACCATTCTCATTTGCCTTGCACTGTGCGCAGCAGTCTCGATGCGCATCAGCCGCCAGCTTTTTGAGCCTGTGCGCGCGCTCAACGCCGCCATGGGCGCCGTCGAGGAGGGGAAGCTGGACACGCGGCTGGAGGTGCGCTCGACAGACGAGCTTGGCCAGCTCGCCGGCCGCTTCAACCGCATGGTGGAGCGCCTGCGCGCACACCTGGAGGAGTCTGTCCGCCGCCGCCAGGAACTGAGCGACGCACAGATACGCATGATGCAGGCCCAGCTGAATCCGCACTTCCTCTACAACACGCTCGACACCGTCAAATGGATGGGCAAGATAAACAAGGTCCCCGAGGTCGCGACCGTCGCCGCCGACCTCGCGGACATCCTGCGCAGCAGCATCTCCGGCGGCGAATTTGTGACGCTCGGCGAGGAGCTGACTACGCTCGACCGCTACGTCGAGATACAGAGCATCCGTTTCCCCGGGAAATTTGCGCTCGTAAAGGACGTGGAGGACTTGGCGCTGGATGTGCTGGTGCCGAAGCTCATGCTCCAGCCCATCGTTGAAAACTCCATCATCCATGGCTTCGCTGATTCGGGCGGGAGCATCGTCGTCACGGCCCGGCTTGCGGATGAGGAGCTGATAATAACCGTTCGTGACGACGGCTGCGGCATGTCCGAGGAAAGCCTGCGCCGCTTCCGTGAGGGTGGAGCGGACGGTGGGCGGCATCTGGGGCTCCGGAATGTGGACGCCATTCTCCGCCTGCACTACGGGCCGGAGCACGGCCTGCGCTTCCTGCCGGCGGAGGGGCGCGGTACCTGCGTAATGATCGACCTGCCCGCCGCGAGAAAGGAGGAGAGAGAATGTTGAAGGTCGTCGTCATAGAGGACGAGGAACTGGTGCGCCGCGGCATAGTCATGGCCGTGGACTGGGCCTCCGTAGACTGCAAGGTCGTGGGCGAGGCCTCCAACGGCGAGGCCGGGCTGGAGGAGATACGCCGACTGCGGCCCGATATCGTCGTCACCGACATACGCATGCCGCGCATGGACGGGCTCGAAATGCTCCGCCGCCTGCGTGAGGAGGGCTGCGGCGTCAGCGTCATCCTGCTCACGGCCTACAGCGACTTCTCCTACGCCCAGGCCGCGCTCAAGCTCGGGGCAGTGGACTATCTGCTCAAGCCCTTCCACGACGGGGAGCTTGAGGCCGCGGTCCAGCGCATTGCCGAGCGCGGTCGCGTCAGGACAAAACCCGGCGACTTTGCCGAGATAAGCTCCAAAAACCGCTATGTCACCGGAGCCGTGGACTACATAAACGCCAACTACGGCGACCCGGAGCTCGGAGTCTCGGCCGTGGCCAGGAGCGTGGACATCAGCGAGGGCCACCTCAGCCACCTCTTCAAAAAAGAGACTGGCTACACCCTCACCGGCTACATCACCGCCTGCCGGATGCACATGGCCATGCATCTGCTGCGGGACCGGCGCTGCCGCGTAAGCGAGGCCGCCGAGCGCGTTGGCTACCGCGATATCGCCTACTTCAGCAGCACCTTTAAAAAGTTCACGGGCAGCTCCCCCACCGAGTTCCAGAACAGCTGAGCCCTTCCCCCTGCGTTGACTTTGCGCAGGCGGCGTGATAAAATTCTGTCAGTATTTTGACAAGGAGATGATTGTCATGCTTCTCACGCCTGAACAGCAGGCCATGCTGGACGGCGCTCAGGGCGAGGTCATGGCGAAGGTCATGCGCTCGCTCGTCATGTATGGCGAGACTTTCGGGGCCGAGAAGATGGTCCCCGTCACCAGCAAATACGGACACACCGTCATCAGCTTCGGCATCGGCGTCATGAAGCCGGTGTACGACCTCTACGACCAGCTGCTCGATGCCGGCGCCGTCTCGAAGCAGCAGTTCTCTGCCGACCCCCTGCCTCTCGACCCCAAGGTGCCCTCTAACCTCCTCCAGGACCTCATCTTCAAGGGCATCATGTACTCCCAGCAGAAGCGCTATGAGGCCCAGCTCGACAAATTCGGCATGCTCGGGCGCGACGCGTTTACCTGCGCCTGCTACCTCGACGAGGTGGGCAACAAGCCGCAGATGGGCGAGGTGCTCTCCTGGGCTGAGTCCTCCGCCGTCGTCTATGCCAACAGCGTGCTCGGCGCGCGCTGCAACCGCAACTCCGGCATGCTGGAGCTCATGGGCTCCATCGCCGGCTGCGTGCCCTACTTCGGGCTGCTGACGGACGACGGGCGCCGCGCAGACTGGATAATCGAGATAAAGACCGAAAAGAAACCGGAGGCCCAGCTGCTCGGCTCCGCCATCGGCATGAAGGTCATGGAGCAGGTACCCTACATAAAGGGCCTCGACAAGTGGCTCGGCACGGAGATCACACCTGAGGTCACGGCCTACCTCAAGGACTTCGGCGCGGCCACGGCCTCCAACGGCGCGGTGGGCCTCTACCACGTCGAAAACCTCACGCCCGAGGCAAAGGCCCAGGGCGAGGCCCTCATCCGCGAGGGCGCGCCCGTCTACGTCATCGACGACGCCGAGCTGGAGCGCGTCAAGGCGGGCTACCCCTGCGTCTGGAAGGACCTCGGGGCCTCCCCGAAGCTCTGCTTTGTCGGCTGCCCGCACCTGACGCTGGGCCAGCTCCAGAGCTGGACGGAGCGGCTTGAAAAGTCCCTGCGGGAAAACGGCAAGACCAAGGTCACGGTGCCTACCGTCTTCACGGCCGCCCCGGCCACTATCAAGGAGTTCCAGAAGACCGTATACGCCAAGAGGCTCGAACGCACGGGCGTCATTCTCTCCTACATCTGCCCGCTGATGTACATGAACAACCCCCTCTCGGGCAAGATGCCGGTCATCACCTGCTCGAACAAGCTGCGCACCTACACCACGGCGCGCTACTACACCGAGGATGAGATACTCAACAAAATCACGGGAGGTGCCTGCTGATGAGCAAGGTGTTCAAGGGCCGCCCGGTGGTCCCGGGCAGCTGCACCGCCCCGGCGCTGGTGTCGCACGGCGGCTTCAACACCCTGGCCAGCTTCCAGATGGCCATGATGTTCGGGGACAAAAAGGTCAAGTGCGGCGACCAGAACAACGCCGACCTCTACAAAAAGCCCATGAAGGGCACGGCGCTCTGCCTGCCCCAGACCATAGGCTCCACCACCGGCGGCATGGTGCTCTACACAGCCTGCGCCACGGACAACCAGCCCGCGTGCATGCTGTTTTCCATGACCATCGACAGTCTCGCGGCCTCCGGGGCCATCCTCGCCGCCAACTGGACGGACGCCAACATGCCCGTCATCGACAAGCTGGGCGACGAGTTCCTGCAATATGTCCAGGACGGCATGAGCGTCAGCGTCGAGCCGGACGGGACCGTTATAGTCGAATAAACGCGCAAAGCGCCGCCCCTCGGGGGCGGCGCTTTTTCGTTGCTGCGTTTATGGGAAACGGGCGACGAACTCCAAATCAGTCTCGCCCGGCGTCTCAACGCTCAGGCTGCCGTGCAGGTTCTCGGCCAGGGCGCGCGCTATGGCGAGGCCCAGGCCGCTGCCGCCGCTGCTCTGCGTGCGGGCTGCGTCACCGCGGTAGAAGCGGTCAAAGAGCCGCTCAGGCTCCCTCGGGCGCTCTTCACAGCGGTTGCGCACGCGAAGGACGCTTCGCCCTCCCTCGCGCACGAGGCGCAGGCTTATGACACTGCCAGGTGCGGAGTATTTCACGGCGTTGTCCAGCAATATGCCCGCAAGCTCCGTCACTGTCTCCGGCACGCCGCGCAGCTTCAGCCCCGGCTCGATTTCAGTCTTGAGTCCCAGGCCGGCAGCCTCTGCGGGCTCGGCAAACTGCGGATGTTCCGGCTCCACCGGCTCTCCCCCTCGTGCAGCTCCAGCGCGTCGGCATTGGCGCGGATTATGGCCAGCGGCGTCTTTATCTCATGGCCGGCATCCGTTATGAACTGCTTCTGCCGCGCCATGCTCTCCGCAATAGGGCTGATGGCCCGCTTCGAGAGCAGCATTACTGCCAGAAACGCCGCGAGCCAGCAGCCCGCCCCGGCCAACAGCGAGAGCACCGCCACCGTAAGCATGGAGCGTGTGTCCTCCGACACGTCCAGGAACACGGCCAAGCTGCCGCGCCCGTCACGAGAAGGCGCGATGCGGTATTTGAAGCGGCCCTCGCGCCCCGTATTCTCGCCCGAGGCCGCGGCCTCCTGCGCATACTGCACGGCCTCATCCTCCGTTACCGAGGAAATGCGCGAGATGTCCGCGTACACGACTTCGCCCCCGGCGTCGAACCTAACGGTGAAATACACGGCGGACATGACAGCGTCTCCGTCCAGTGGCGGACGGAAAAGCCCCGGCCCCTCCCGCTGCTGATGTATAGTCCCCTCGCCCTCCGAGAGCGCCAGCAGCAGCATATCCGTATCGCGTGAACTGAGCCACACGTTCACGCCGTTTATGCCGCCGAGCAGTACGAGCAGCAGCAGCGTGACCCCGGCCATGGCGGTGACGACAAACTTTCTCCTGAGCGTCTTAAGCATCCGGAGCCTCCAGCCTGTAGCCCACTCCGCGCTTGACCTGTATGCGCACCCTGGAACCCACGGCGGCCAAACGCCTGCGCAGATAGGATACGTAGACCCACACGGCCCCCTGCTCTGCCTCGCTCTCATAGCCCCAGACCTTCACGAGCAGCTCCTCCGTTGACAGGTAGATGCCCCGGTTTAGCATCAGGGCCTCAAGCATACGGTATTCCAGCCGCGTAAGCGTGACTGAGCCTGAAACGGAGCTGAGAAGGCTGCCGCCCCTGTCCAGCTCCAGGTCCCCGAAGCTCAGCACGTCCGGCGTATAGACCTCGCCCCGGCGGAGCATGGCGCGCACGCGGGCCAGCAGCTCGCCCATGGCGAAGGGCTTGGGCAGATAGTCGTCCGCGCCCATGTCCAGGCCCAGGATGCGGTCCTCGACCTCTGCCTTCGCCGTCAGCAGCAGTACAGGCGTGCGGCAGCCGCCGCTCCTGAGCTCGTGCAGCACCTCCAGGCCGCTTTTTTGGGCAGCATGATGTCGAATATTATGCCGTCGTAGTCGCCGGAGAGAGCGTATTCCAGCGCCTCCTCGCCGTCAGGCACGGCGTCCACCATAAAGCTGTGGTAGTTCAGAATGTCCGTCACGGCCTCGGCCATGGCGGGCTCATCCTCAGCGTAGAGCAGCTTCATCGAGCGCCCCCTTTCCGAATATGAAGATACCGGCCTCTTTTGGAGGCCGGTATGTCTGGCGCTTTATCCGCCTCAGCGGGAGTTGAAGATTTTGAAGATGGTATCGTAGGGGTCGTCCTCCTGCTGGGGCTGCTGGGGTGCGGCCTGCTGGGCCGGGGCCTGCTGCTGCGGCTGGGCGGCCTGCTGGCTCGCCTGGGTATAGAGTCCCTCGGCCGGGGCAGCCTGCTTCACAGGCTCGGCGCCGGGGATCTTGGCCTTGCCCTCCTCAAAGCCGGTGGCGATGACCGTTACGCGGATCTCGTCGTCCAGGCTGTTGTCAAAGGTGGCGCCGAAGATGATGTTAGCGTCCGGGTGCGCGGCCTCCTGGACGAGGTTCGCCGCGGCCTCGACGTCCTCCAGGCCCATGTCCTCGGAGCCGGTGACGTTTATGAGGACGCCGTGCGCGCCGTTTATGGAGGTCTCCATGAGCGGGCTGGCGACGGCCATCTTCGCGGCCTCTTCAGCCTTGCCCTTGCCTACGGCGTGGCCCACGCCCATGTGGGCGAAGCCCGCGTCCTTCATTATCGTGGTGACGTCGGCAAAGTCGAGGTTTATGAAGCCGGTATTCTTGATGAGGTCGGAGATACTGGTGACGGCCTGGCGCAGTACGTCGTCGGCAATCTCGAAGGCGTTGGCGAGGGTGACTTTCTGGTCGGTGGCGTATTTCAGGCGGTCATTCGGGATGATGAGCAGAGAGTCCACCTTGCCGAGCAGGGAGTTGATGCCGGCGAGGGCCTGGTCCATGCGGCGCTTGCCCTCGAACTTGAAGGGCTTCGTCACGACGCCGACGGTCAGCGTGCCGGCCTCGCGGGCTATTTCAGCCACGGTGGGAGCCGCGCCGGTGCCGGTGCCGCCGCCCATGCCGGCGGTGATGAACACCATGTCCGCGTCCTCAAGGGACTTGGCAATGTCGTTGCGGCTCTCTTCAGCGCTGCGCTTGCCGACGTCGGGGTCGGAGCCCGCGCCCTGGCCATGCGTCAGCTTTTCACCTATCTGGATCTTCTGGTCAGCGCTGGAGACGGCGAGCGCCTGCTTGTCCGTGTTCACGGATATGAACTCCACGCCCTGAGTGCCGGACTTGACCATGCGGTTCACAACGTTGTTGCCTGCGCCGCCGACGCCGACGACTTTCAGCGTCACGACATTCTCGGGTCCCGTTTCGGATTTATACGACATATTCGGTGCCTCCCTGTTATCTTTTGAAGCGCCTTGCGGCACTGGCCGCCGGGCTGGTCTTTTCTTTTTTCTTCTATTCATATTATCTCTTTTCACCCGCCCGGTCAATATTTTTTTGTTTCCATAACAACATTTTCAGCCGTTTCGGCCTCAATACGGGCTGAACACGGTCTTCTCTCCCTCGGGTGAAACGTCTATCGTCCCCCTGTCGCCCTCTACCAGCTGTGAAACTGCCGAGAGCAGCTTGCCGAAGCGGTATTCCGTCTCCTCAAAATTGCCGAGCTTCACAACGAAGCGGTCCTTGTAGCTGAAACTGGGGGAATTGATGTTCGACATGTCTATATAACCGACGTCGGCGGTCATGCCGCGCTCCTGTATCTGGTCAAGGATGGCGCAGAGGTATTCGAGCTTGCCGGTATCGTCCGGCCCGGTCTCGAAAACCTCGCCCACCTCGGCCGTCAGGGGCGTGATGCCCCGCACCTGTGCCAGTGAGGCCGCCTCCGCCTGGTCCGCCTGCGTCAGCATGCGGCAGTTGCGGTCTATGACCCAGCTCTGCCCCTCATAGCTGACACAGGCCAGGGCCTGACATTCGCTTATCTCGATAACGACCTTGTTCGGTAGGTATCGCGTCAGCGACACGTCCTCGACATAGGGCAGGCGCGTGAAAATGCGGCTGACAACCGAAAAACGGTTTATGAAAAACAGGTTGTCGCCCTCCACGACGCCGGAGGCCAACTCGACCTCCTCCGCCGTATAATAGCTGTTGCCGCGCACCTCCACGGTCTTGACGCGGAAGAATATGCTCATCAGGAAGATAAGCGCAGCGCAGGCTATGAGAAAGGCTCCCGGCCCGTAGAGGGCCTTGCGGACCGTTATCTTTTTCTTGCTATTCCGCATGAGGTCTGCCATTCAACGTCTCCTTCCGGACTAGGCGCTGCGCTCTATCTCGGCTCCGAGCTCGCGCAGGCAGGAGTCCAAATCCTCGTAGCCGCGCTCTATGTGGCCGGAGTCCAGTATCTCCGTCACGCCCTCCGCAGAGAGTCCCGCGATTATGAGCGCCGCGCCGCCGCGCAGATCCGTCGCCACCGTGGGCGCGCCGTGCAGTTCCGTGACACCAGTGACGACCGCGACGCGGCCTTCGGTATGTATCCTCGCGCCGAGGCGCATTAGTTCTTCGGTATATCTGAAGCGGTTTTGGAATACGTTTTCAACGAAAACAGAGGTGCCGCGCGCCTTAAGGCAGGCAGCCAGCATCAAAGGCTGGGCGTCCGTCGGAAAGGCGGGATACGGCCCCGTTATGACGGGCGACGGCGCTTTGAGGTTCCCCTCCGAGCGCAGGCGCACGCCCCTTCCGCCGACCATTATATCACACCCGCACTCTGAAAGCGAGTGCAAAACGGTGGAAAATCGCTCAGGTTCCGTGCCGCGCAGCTCAATATCTCCGCCCGCGGCGGCAACAGCGCTCAGCAGGGTCGAGGACACTATCCGATCCGGCATTATCCTGTGGCCGACCCGCTTCGCAGGGGCAAATCCCCGTATGCACACCGTCGGCGTGCCGGCGCCGCTGACCTCCGCGCCCAGCAGGCGCAGAAAGCTCTGCAGCTCTTCGATTTCCGGCTCACGCGCGGCGTTCATGATGACCGTCTCGCCCTCGGCGGCGCAGGCGGCCAGCATGGCGTTCTCCGTTGCGCCGACACTGGGCATGGGCAACGCGATGCTCGCGCCTCTCAGCCTCGGCGCGCGGCAGACCAGGTCTCCCCCGCTCTCCTCTATCTCCGCGCCCAGGGCGCGCAGGGCCATGAGATGCAGGTCTATTGGCCGCGGCCCAAGCTCGCAGCCGCCGGGCATCGAGAGCCGGGCCTCCCCGCAGCGCGCCAGCAGCGCTCCCAGGAAAATGACCGAGCTCCTCAGCTCCCGCATGAGCCCGTGCGGTATCTCCGCGCGGCAGAGGCCCGAGGAATCTATGTTCACCGCGTCCCCCTCGCGCGCGACCTCGCAGCCGAGGCCGCGGAGGATGCGTATGGTGGCGTCCACGTCCCGCAGGCTCGGGACGTTCAGCAGCTCCGTCTCGCAGGGTGCGAGCACCGAGGCCGCCATGATGGGCAGCACCGCGTTCTTCGCCCCCTGCACAGTGACGCTGCCGGAGAGCCTTCGGCCGCCGCCGACTTTCCAAACGCTCATTTTCTCTCCCCCAAACAGCAAATTCACGCCATTCTATGCGGGGGAGGGCCGAAAGGTTAAAATCGGGTGGCAGCGACGTGGGTAGGCGGTAATACAACGCCCGGGCGGGGTGGATCACCGCCCAGCGCGGGGTTATCGCGCGCGTTATGGCGGTGCGAGGGTTGCGGGCGGCGGGGGCCGCCCGCAAAGGGGGAACCCCCGGCGAGGGTTCCCCCTTTGACCCCCTCCTGCGCTTCTTTGGCACAGGGGCGTTCCGCGCGCTGCGGCGCGCGGCCAGGGCTCCGCCCCTGGACCCCGCCCGCTTTTTTGTAAAAAAGCGGGGCAAAAAACTTTTACTTGGCTGTGCTTTTGACAGCCTGAGTTTCTTGCCCCGCGCGTTCACTTATGCAAACAGGCCCTTGAAAAAGTCAACTATCGAGTTCCAGACGTTCTTCACGCCCTCGAAAAAGTTCGAGACGGTCTCCTTCGCCTGGCCGAGCTTGGCTATAGTGTTCTGCACCGACTCGACCTTTTCCTTGAGCTGCTCCGGGTTCAGCTTCTCAAGGCTGCGGCAGAGGCTGATGAGCTGGCTTATCTGCGTGTCCGTCAGGCTCACGCCGAGGTCGGAGGCAATGGACTCTATCTCCCGCCGCAGCTGCTCATCCGTCATGTTCTTGGTCTCGCCAAGCAGGAGCTTCAGCTCGTTGACTATCTCCACCGAGTCGTAGCTGCCTATCTTCTCCGCCAGCTCCGCCGTCAGGGTCAGCTCCTGCGTGCTCACGAGCTTCGCCGTCTCGTCCAGCGTCTCGCCCGTGATGTCCTCGTAGGCCATGTACACGCCCGTCAGAGCTGCGGTGCCGGAGACCTCGAAGGGCGCCGCAACGATTATCTTCGCGTCCGTGATGCCCGCCGTTGCCAGCGCACTCACGTACATCTGCGAGGTGCACCAGTTGATGTTCGAGGTCGTGACGTCCAGGCCCTCGCCCTCCTCCAGCACCTCGATATACACGCAGGAGATGGAGTTCGTGCCTATGACCGAGTCCTCCACGTAGCCCTCAAGGTATTTCCGCTCGTCCGCATTCGTGACGCGCAGCTCAGTCACGTCGCCGCGCTTCACTCCGAAGTTCGAGTACACGGCGGAAATCTGCTCCTCCGTCAGGTTCGCGCCTATGACCGCGCGGGCCTCGCCGGCGTCCACGGCCAGGGCCGGGACCGCGCCCGCCAGCAGGCAGCAGGCAAGCAAAATGCTAAGTATTTTCTTCATGCCGGACCTCCATGTCCAAAGGGTTTGTTATTTTGACGCCCGCCGGGGGCGAATGTTCCTCACAGCGGCTGCTTCGTAATCTTCGCCCAACGTCGGGGGTATTTCGCTGGGGTCGGCGCCGCCTTGCCTATGACGATTAACGCGCGCCCGGTGTCCGAGAAGGGTATGTCATAACGCCGCAGGTCCGGGAAGGAGCCTCCCAGCTCGTGCGCCGCGTTTTGGGCCTCCTGCCTCTCCTCCTCACAGTCCAGAGCTTTCATGGCGATGAAGCTGCCGCCCAGCTTCACAAAGGGCAGGCACAGCTCCGCGAGCACGTTCAGCCTCGCTACGGCGCGGCTGGTCACTATGTCGAAGCTCTCCCGGTACTCCGGCGGAGCCTCCTCCGCGCGCAGACAGACGCACTCGACGTTTTCCAGGCCCAGGCGCGAGACGGTGTCCTGCAGGAAATCTATCCGCTTCTGCTGGCTGTCCAGCAGCGTGAAGCGCGCGTCGGACCTCAGTATCGCCAGCGGCAGGCCCGGGAAGCCCGCGCCCGTACCCACGTCCAGCACCCGCGCGCCAGAGAAGTCAGCATATTGCAGCAGCGCCGCGCTGTCCAGAAAGTGCAGCGTAGCCACAGGACCCTCGCCCTTTATCGCAGTCAGATTCATCACCGAGCCCACCTCAGTCAGGCGCTCGTAGTATATGCGGAAGCGGCGCAGCGCATCCTCCGCGACCTCCTGCCCCATGAGCTTCAGGCCCTCGCGCAGTATATCCTCCAGCTTCTCCATTTCCATCACCTCAAAAAACAATACCGGACGCGTTTGTGCGCCCGGTATTATATCATGGCTGTCAAAAAACTTCAATCAGGCATAGAAGTCGTGGTCGCCTATGCTCGTCACATAGGTGCGCGTCTGTGCAAACCAGCTCGAAACACCTATGTCAGGGTTCACGAAATACAGCGCCCCGCCGACGATGTCGTAGCCCTCAAGGCAGAGCTTTGCCGCGATCACACATTCCTCAGTCGGTTCGAGATAGATGCTGCCCGTCTCCACCGGAGAAAACTGCACGCCGTAGCGCGAGTCGAAGATGACCTCGTAGATCGAATTCGGGAAGGCCGCAGAGGCCACGCGGTTCATGACCACGTCCCCGACGCCCAGCATGCCTTCGAGCGACTGGTTGCCCGATTCGGAATAGATAATGCGCGAGAGCCAGTAGACGTCGTCCGCGTTGTAGAAGCTCTCCCCTGCTTCGAGCAGCTCCATGCCGGTGGTGTCTATGTTCAGGCTGCCCGTTGCGCTGTCCCAGACGACCTCACAGCCGAAGATGCGGCCCAGCTCGCTCACCGGCCAGAGCTCAGCCCCGTCCACGTTCAGCAGCCCGCCCTCAAGATAGAGGTAGCGGCCGTTCACCTCGACGTACTCCCCGCTCTCCGCGAGTTTCAGCTCGACGCCGTCAATTTTCCCGTCCTCGTATTCGAGCCCGGTCACCTCGGCAAATTCCTCAAGCGTCATGCGTACCTTGCCGCCGATAATGCGGCAGGCAGAATGAAGCGCCCCGTTTATGTACAGCTCCGTGAGCTCTCCGCCATACTCTTCCAGCTGCTCTCCGCCCGGCTGCGCCGACGTGCTCGCCGACGGCTCGGCAGGCAGCTCCACTTCATCCGAGACTAAGATGGGAAGCTCCCAGCCCGGCGGAGAGTATATCGCTCCCGCTCCCCCGGCGCTGCCGAACAAGCCGCTCGCAGTCAGGCACAGTACAGCCACCGCGATAAGTATGGCCATATTGCTTTTTCTTCTGTCGGACATTTTGCACCTCAGTTTACTTCCCGCGCGCTTAATGGGGCGCGTGGACATCAAAAACCGATTCCTGCAATAATTATAGTCAAAATTGCATGACGAATTCAATCGGTATTTTGCATAAACCGAGTTTCGCAAATTTAATTATAGTAAACAAGCCCACCACATTATATGGCTATTTCGGGCGATAATCGTCGATATTGTCTATATTTTGTGTTGTGCTTTGTGCCGAATATTTCTTATTCGACCGAAATCGACTTAAATTTTTTTGCAACAACGCAAGTTTGGATGACAAAAAGCTCGATTCTTGTTACCTTTGTAATTATTTCGAGATATTATGTAAATCAATTTGAAGTTTTTTCGAGGCACTCCTCGATGGCTTTTGAGAGCTGATCGGGGCAGGATGTGGGCTTGAAGCCGCATCGGATGCCGCGCATACGTGAGATGGCCTCACGGGCGTCCATCCCCACCAGGAGCTTGGAAATGCCCTGCAAGTTGCCGCTGCATCCCCCTTTCACGGCAACCTTGCGGATTATCCCGTCCTCTATCTCCACCCGCATTTCATGCGAACACACCCCGCGGGGCCTGAAAACATGCTCCATTTTACATTCTTCCTTTCGTCAGGCTTCGACTTATTATGTATATCTTTGCGCATTACGCCGGAATAATATACCACAAATTTTGTTTCCGGGCAAGGGGGGGGCGTGCGGCGGCATCTTTGCCCGGCGCCGGGCATAACATTTCCCGAGGGGGGTGGCGGAATGGGCTGGGCAAAGAAGCTGGCGGCAGCCGGAGTGCTGCTCGTCGGCGCAAAACTGGCGCTGGCCGGCGGCGCGGGCGAGGCGCTGGCCGGCATGGTGAACGAGGCGCTGGGCGGCCGGATGGTCTCTGCGAGCATCGACCTTGAGCTCGGCCCACGCGCCGCGGAGGAGACCGCGCCCGCTACGGACCCGGTCTACCCCTCCATCGTCCTCGACCCGAGCCCCTCTCCCGAGGCCGCGGAGGAGCCGGAGCCTGACGACGGGGGCGAGGAGGCCGGAAACATCGTCGAGACGACGATATACAGCGGCCTCTCCATTAAAAACTCCACCAGTTATGATATCGACGTAGGCGAACTCGTGAAGCTCGGTCCAAGCCAGAGCCTGCCTGCCGAAGGGCCGCAGATACTCATCGTCCACACCCACGGCAGTGAGGCCTACACACCGGACAGGTTGGACCAGTACGAGGCCTCCGACAGCTACCGCACCGAGGACCTCAATTACAATGTTGTACGCGTAGGCGACGAGCTGACGGCGGCCTTCGAAAAGCAGGGGCTATCCGTGCTGCACGACAGGGAGATATATGACTACCCGAGCTATACCGGCTCCTACAACCGCTCGGGCGCGGCGATCGAGGCCTACCTTGCACAGTACCCGGACATAGCCATCGTCATCGACCTGCACAGGGACGCGCTTGGCGACGGGGACGTGACCTACAAGACCATGGCGGAGCTGGACGGGCAGGTCTCCTCCCAGCTGATGATGCTCGTCGGCACCGGCGAGGGCGGCCTCTATCACCCGGAGTGGGAGCAGAACCTGCGCCTTGCGCTCTATCTCCAGCAGGCGGTGAACGCCAAGTACCCCACCCTGGCCCGCCCCATCGCCGTGACGCAGGAGCGCTACAACCAACATCTCACCACGGGCTCCATGATACTTGAGGTCGGCTCCAGCGGCAACACGCTTCAGGAAGCGCTGCAGGCCGTGAGGCTCTACGCCGACGCCGTGGGGCCGGCGCTGCTGAAACTTGTGGAGGAAAACTGAATATTTGCCTCCCGGCACGTCAAGAATCCCCTTAGAACGTACCGGGAGGTGTTTTATTATAATGAAGGTATCCGATATAATGTCCGGCAGAGTCGTCACAATAGGTCAGAAGGAACCCGTCATTGCCGCCGCGCGGCTTTTGAAGCGCATGAATCTGGGCGCCCTGCCCGTCACGGACGACTCCGGCAGGCTCCGCGGCATCCTGACGGACCGCGACATCGTGCTGCGCTGCGTAGCCTCAGGCTCCGACCCCAGAACTCTGGAGGTGCGCGAGATCATGAGCCGGGGCGTCGTCACCGCCGCGCCCGGCACCGAGATCTCCGAGGCCGCCCGCCTCATGCGCGGCGACCAGGTCCGCCGCCTGCCCGTGGTCGAGGGCGGCAAGCTGGTCGGCATGCTTTCCCTGGCCGACATGGCCCGACGCTGCGATATGGAGGCTGCCGCCGCTCTTGCCGATATCTCCTCCAACCTCCGCCGAGCCGCGCCGCCCAAAAAATCTGAAGAAAATTAAAATTGGGGCTTTACAAATCTGAACAGCCGTGCTATATTAACATCGTAATAAGAATCATTATTGTTTTGGAGGTAAGAATGGAGGCGCGTAAGTACAGCAAAAAGCGACAGGCAATACTGGACGCTCTGCGCAATACGACAGAGCACCCGAGCGCGGAGATGCTGTATGCGAGACTGAAGCCGGAGTATCCGGATCTGAGTCTCGGCACCGTGTATCGGAACCTCGCCATGTTCATCCGGGACGGGGACGTCATCAGCGTCGGCACCGTCTCCGGCCAGGAGCGGTACGATGCGATCACGAAGCCCCATGCGCATTTCATCTGCTCCGAGTGCGGCTGCGTGCTCGACGTCTGCTCCCCCTGCCTGAGCGAGCTGGACAAGTCCGTAGAGAGCGAGACGGGCGGTGAAGTCAGCGGACACTCCCTCAGCTTTTCCGGCACCTGCCGGAGCTGCCTTAACGGGCAAAAAACGGCCGTTTAGCCGTTTTTTACATAAGACTTTGAACAAAAAAGATAAATTACAGGAGGAAAAAATCATGGCTAAGTGGATCTGCAGCGTATGTGGTTATGTGCACGAGGGCGACACCCCTCCCGAGAAGTGCCCGCAGTGCAAGGCTCCGGCCGAGAAGTTCAAGAAGGTTGAAGCCGGTGAGATGTCCTGGGCGGCCGAGCACGTTGTCGGCGTCGCGAAGGGCAGCCCCGATGAGATAATCGCTGGCCTGCGCATGAATTTTGAAGGCGAGTGCACCGAGGTCGGCATGTATCTGGCCATGGCCCGCGTCGCCCACCGCGAGGGTTACCCCGAGATAGGCCTGTACTGGGAGAAGGCCGCCTGGGAAGAGGCTGAGCACGCCGCAAAGTTTGCAGAGCTTCTGGGCGAGGTCGTCACCGACAGCACCAAGAAGAACCTCGAGATGCGCGTTGAGGCCGAGAACGGCGCCACCGCCGGCAAGTTCGAGCTGGCCAAGCTCGCCAAGCAGCTGAATCTCGACGCCATCCACGACACCGTCCACGAGATGGCTCGCGACGAGGCCCGCCACGGCAAGGCTTTCGAGGGCCTGCTGAAGCGTTACTTCGGCTGATTTGACCTGGAGATGAGGGCGGAGCGTAAGCTCCGCCCTCATTTCTTTGTACCAATAGAGCGGAGGGACGGAAAATCCGCCCCTCCGCTGCCGTTAAAGCGCATCCTCGTTCAGACGTACCATGTGAATATGATCTTCCCAGACGCCGTTGATGTTCAGGTAACGCCGGGAGAGGCCCTCCCGGACGAAGCCCGCCTTTTCGGCCGCCCGCAGGGAGGCCGGGTTCCTGGGCATGATGTTGGCCTCCACCCGGTGCAGGCCCAGATTGCGGAAGGCCCAGGCCGTGGCATACCGGATGGCCTCGGAGCCATAGCCGCGGTTCCAGAGGGTGCGGTCGATCTTATAGGAGAGAAAACAGGATTGGAAGGCGCCCCGGACGATTTCGTTGAACCCGAGCATCCCAACGACCTTGCCGGGGTGGCGGGGCTGGACCAGCAGGAAGCGGTACGCCCGGTCACACTCCGCCCAGGAGCGCTCCAGCTCCAGACGCGCCCGCTGTCCCGGCTCAGTGAAGAATTCCTCTTCCGGGACAGGATCAAAGGGGGCGAAGGCGGCGCGGTTGCGGCGGTAAAA
>OHQG01000037.1_pt1 | contig 87239 bp, 99 predicted proteins | sample 1577871 | NCBI WGS metagenome assembly OHQG01 (sample SAMEA3879604, study PRJEB24766) | human gut metagenome | biome: human-associated habitat; feature: feces | place: USA | collected 1985/1987
GGCCCAAAGGGAAAGCAGGACGACAAGGCCGTTGAATTCCTCGTTTGCCCGTTGGATATTCTCGAAATCCCGGTAAGTAAGGCCCTGCCCCTTGTACCGCTCCCGGATTTCTTCAATGGTTCTTCCGCCCGTTTTCAGGCGGCAACGAATAACTTTCGGTTGATAGCTCATGTTTTTTCCTCCGTTTCTTCTTCGCACGGGCAGAATTCACAATGATTACAAACGCATTCGTCGCAATTCTCGTAATCTTCTTTTTCACACGGTTTTTCCCAAAAATCGCCCGTGCATGGAACGCGGCAATCCCCCCGAAAATCCGAATATCGAAAAAGCTTTCTTCCCATGCGATCAGGCTTCTTTTCTAAACGGGTTATAACGCGATAACTATTGCCGCAAACTTTGGTACACTCGATTGCGTCCCAATTCTACCAGCCTTGTTGACCGCGGGCCGGAATCGGCAAATTGAACATGACCGGGTTTTCAAGTACCCATGCGAACCGCCCCGGCGAATAGTCGCCCAGCGCCATTTCAAGCGGTGTCAACTTGTCCATGATCTTTTCCACGGGGACGCAATCGACGATTTTAACCGTGCCGACTACCGCGCCGTAATCGGTCCGAATGCCGCATTCCGTGTAATACAGGGCGGACCCTGTGTATTTGTTCGGGTCGTGTCCTGTCATTTCCCAAAGTTTTGTGTAAAGATCGTGATTCCGCAAAACCTTTTTCCCGGCGTGGACCGCTACGCGGCCCCGAATGTTCGTCCGTCGAGGGCGGGTTTCGTAATGTTTCAGCCCGGCAACGGTGGCGTATGCGTAGGGCTGATAAACTGTGTATGCTTTCACGTCTTGACCTCCTTTTTACCGTTATAGATAACTACCATTGACGGGAACGGGGCGGGAGGGTAGGTGTTGCCCTCTTCATCGGTGAAGCGCAACCGCCCGCGCACAAATCGGATTTCGGCGCGCCCGTATATGTAGTCGTGAAAATACGTTGTGTCCGTCCGGGCCGGAATCAGCAATACAACGGTTGTCCCGCTCCGTGCTTCTTCGTAAGCCTTGCGAACCCATTTCCCGGTTTCCCTCCCGTATGGAGGGTTGCAGAACACAGCACCCCCCCCCGCAAGGTTCCACGGGCTTTTCAGCCCGTCGGTTTCCGGGGTGTAGTAGACCGGGCATTTCGCGGTTTTATCGGTCGCCGCCGCGTCAAGTGTGAAATGAAATTCAGCGTTCAGGCGGTCGAAAAACTCTTGCGGGGTGCAATAGTCCATTTTCTTACTGCTTAAAAGCGCGCCGTTCATTCCTCAGCCTCCACCGCCCGCTCGTTCGCGGCCTTGACCGCCGCCGAAATATCCCCGCGGCCTGCGTTCTCAACTTCCACCCGCACAACGTCGCCTGTGCGGTAAACAGAAATCTTGCGTTTCTGCCTGATCTCCGCCACAATGCCGGAAACAGCTTCGCCCGCCGCGACAATCAGGACGACGAACCCCAGCCAAATCCAAAAGCTTGAAAACACGAATTCGATAAACTCCATCGTTAAAATCTCCTTTCCAGTCTTTCAGCAATGTTCAAGATTCCTTGCATTGCTTCTTGAATGTTTGCGTCCGTGTCCGCCGTGATCGAAAGGACCCGCGCAATGTCCCGTAATTCCTCCGCCGCGGTGACAGCTTCCGCCGCCGCGCCGGATTCTTCCATGCAGGCCGGGCAGAGCGGTAACCCCTCCGCGGTGGGCTTCCCGCAACGTTCGCACTTTTGGAGTTTCACCGCCGCCGCCCCCTTTACACCGGGTGGCCCAAAACGACGACGGTTCCCGTTATGATCGCGCCGAACAGATAAACCAGCCAAACGATCATAAGAACCGAAAGCAGGTTTTCGGCCCATCCTGCGACGCGCAAGGCCCACTTTGCCGCGGTCCAGAGGTTCAGCCGCCGGACGTGAAGTTTTACCGTTTGCGGGTTTTTGCCGACGTTCACGTTGTACGTTTCCGCTTTGATACCCGCCGCGACTTTCGGGGTGAAATGCTTTCGGAGGGTGTAGACCACCCAAAAGACGGTAGTAATCAGAAATCCCGCGTTCATTCGGCTTCCTCCGTTTCTCTGGCGTAATAGCAACCCTCGCAATCTTCGAGTTCGCCCGTTTCGATGGGGCAATCTTCGTTTTCGGCCCATTCGGGCTTTCCGCATTCGTACTTCATGTTCTTTCCTCCGTTCAAAATAAAGTTTCTTGATTCTCTTTCAGGTAATCGCAAAGGCGGATTTGCGCCCGTTCCCGGTCCAGACGTTCCACCGCCGCCGCGCAATAGTCCGGGTCCGCTTCAAATGCGAGGAATTCAAAACCCATGTTGTAACAGGCGATACAGTTTGACCCGCTCCCGGCGTGGGTGTCTAATATTCGATCACCGGGCCGGGCGTAGTTCTTCAAAATCCATTCGTACAGGCGAACAGGCTTTTGCGTCGGGTGTATCGTCGGTCCCTCGCTTTGCAGAACCGCTCGATTGATAACAACAACCCGCGTCGGGCAATCGAACGACGAATAGGCAAGTTCGCAATCGCTCATTGAAAGGCCGTGTTGCCCTTTATCCCAAACAATCCAGCCCCGTGTGCCTTTTGTCAGGGAGGGAACGAAATAGTTTCCACCCCAAATGATTTGATTTACCGATACCCGTTCGAGTTCGCGGAAATATTCGGGCGGCGGCGGCTCCTTGTCCCAGCCTTTCCGGGCGTGATATTTGCGGTTGTGCTTCGGGTTGTTGTGTACCCTCTGCCGTTGCCCGTCGTGTCCGATTCCGTAAGGCGGGTCGCATATCGCAAGTTGAAAGAAATTGTCCGGGATTTCTTTCATTGCTTTCATGCAATCAGCGTTATAAATGCGGTTCAGGTCGAACACGGGTTATTCTCCGCCGCGGCCCCGCAAAGCCAGCATTTTCTCCCGAACCAGCTTGTCAACGACACGGCCCGGCGTTTTCTGCCCGCTCATGTGCATAAGCCGTTCGAGGTTATAGGCCGTTTGCGGTGTGACCCGGACCGTCAATTTCTGCGTGTGCTGTTTTCCCTTGCTCATTGCTCCCGCTCCTTTCGTGGGTATAGTCGAGGAAGAGGACCGCGCCGTTAAATCGGACCCGCCATTGTTCGAGGTCCGCCGCGGTGACGTACTTTCTCCCGAAATGCTCTTTCATGTCCCGCCACACGGCCCAAGGAACAAAGAAAAAGTCGTTCCCGATTCCGGCGCACACGGCGGCAACCGCGCCTTTCTGCCTGTGATCTTCCAGCGCGTCCTGCTGTTCAGATGTCAGAACGTCCCGTTTCAGGCGGTCCGTGGTGGTGTACTTCGCTTCAAAGACGATGGAGCGCCCGCCCGCAAGCGTCCCTTGAAAGTCCGGCTGGGCGCGGGCCGTGAACCGTCCCTTAAAAATCCCGTCGCGGCTCTTCTCCAGCACTCTGAACGGTTCCGGGGTCTTGTCCACGGAAGCCCGGCCCCGGTCCTTGTAGAGCGCGCACGCGGCTTTTATGTAGTCCTCGAAAGAATGCCCCTGCGCGTTGTTGATCTTGTTTTGATACCGCCGGGCCAGCAATGCTCTTTCCTGTTCGGTCATTCTGCCGCCCCGCTTTCAAGCGCCGCCCTGCGTGTGTATTCGTCCATCCCCGCCATCATCATCTGCGTTTTGAAGAGTTCAGCCGCCGGGGGAGGGTCCGCCGTTGAATCCTGCTGTTTTACCTTGTCGGGCGACGGGAATATGTGATTTTTGTTTACAAAGGCGCGAAAGAACCGTTCAATTTCGGTTTCCATAGCCGCTTTGAAGAATTCGTAACTTAATTCGATCTCCAGCCGCTCCGCCGGGGTGCATTCCACGCCCTCCATTTTGTACTTTTTCTTCGTGTTGCGGTTCTTCCGCTCATAAACGCCCCGATCTCCCACCACGGAATACATGACCTGAACCAAAAGTTTTTCTTCAAGCGGGGTTTTGAACCTGAACCACGCGATTTCCCGGCGTTCTTCCGCAATATCTGATTCGCTGATTCCGTATTGCTTCATCAGCTTATCAAGCATAGCGGCGGCGGATTCTTTTTCACCGCCTACGCCGTGCAGGGCCAAAGCCTGAACGCGCTTGATTTTCTGCAAAAGCCGCTCCCGCTCGTTCATTCGTCCCGCTCCCTCCATTGTTCATCATGCGTCGCCCGCATATCCGCCGCGGACAGTTCATAAACAAGGGGAGAAAAGGCCCTTGCCGCCGAAAGCGTCCGGCTTCCGCCGCGGGCCGCGTCGTCAAACGCTCCCATGTGCCAGCGGATTGCGAGGGCTTCCGCGTCCGTCAACCTCATGTGCCGCTCAATCAGGAACACGGATTTTTCACCATGACCGAACGGGAAGCGGTCTTTCACCTGATACCCGCCGCCGCTTTTCGGCTCGTAAAAGTTAGCCTTGCAAACGTCATGGAGTAGGCCGCAAATTGTCGCCGATTCTTCCAGTTCCGAAAGGCTGGTGCCTGTCAGTTCCGCGTAATAGTCCAAACGCCCGATTTCTCCCAAATTCATCATTTCGCCGTACACCCGCAAACTGTGATCGACAAGCCCGCCGGGGTATGCTCCGTGATATTTCGTGCTTGCCGGGGCGGTGAAAAAGTCCGTGCTTTCAAGCCACGCCAGCAGTTCTTCCGCGCCGGGGCGCTTGATCTTCACCCGGTAAATGGTTTTGAACCGTTCTTCGTTTGTCATGTTGAAAACCTCCGTTTCACAATTCCACAATTCCGCCGATTCGGTCCACGTCTGCCCGCGAAACCGTCCGGCGCTTCAAAATGCCCGTGATCGCGTCGCCGTACCGCTCCCAGCGTCCCGACGTTAGGGTAAAATAACGTAATTCCGGGTTGAGTTTCGCCCGAAACTGTAATTGCGCAATCACGGTCCCGTCGATCTTCACGTTCAGCGGATAAACCGCGATTCGCCCGTTGTCCCGGTCAACCTCCCGGCAAATGGCAACTAACTTCATGGGCTGGACCGTCGCCGGGCGTTCTTCCTGTTCCGGCTTTCTGCAATCGCAAGTTTCGTTCGCGTCCAAATGTGCGCCGCAATGTTCGCATACCCTGTAAGGCGTTCCCATGATGACCACCCCTTTCTACATGAAATCGAATAGTGTTATTTGTGAATCCTCCAGCGCAAAGCGCCTGTCTATGTCCTGCAATCCCTCTTGAACCCTGAATTTTCCGGGTCGAATGATATTCGGGTTCATTTGTATTTCCATCAGCTTCGCCCATAGGTCCGGGTGGTGCTTTCGCAAATTCCTTAATTCACCGTCCGACGCATTCGGGCAAAAGAAACAACCGCCGCGCTTTGTGAATCCATAGATCGGGGACAAAAGCCCGCGTTCTTTGCAAAGTTCCCGCGCCATCTTTTGCGTAAACCCGTACTTTACAAGCAGATAGCACCCTTGCTTCTTCTTTTCTTCCTTGATTCTGCTTTGTTCATCAATGCAAATGCCCTCATAGTAGATCGCCCCGGCGTGTTCCTTTTGAAATTTGTTCAGCGGCGGCAACTTGCAATCCCGTTTTATACTGCACCACCCGCGGTTTCCTGAAAGCGGGAATCCGTGTAGTTTTCCAGTACGCGGCCCCGCTTTTACTGGCGATTCCATCCATTCAAGGGCCGTTTTCTCCGCCCGCAAAACGATTGTTTGAATGCCGTGTTTCTCAAAATAGGGAATTGCGGTGTTGTATATGAAATCGCGGTGTTCTGGCACTTCGCCGGAAATTTCCTTGCTGAACATAACTTCGCAATATACAAGAGCGGTCAGCGGTTCGCCGTGTTCTATGGCAAGGATCGCCGTTGCCGTGCTGTCGGCTCCGAACGAACATGAAACAAAATGTTCCGCTTCCATAGAATCACCGCCTTTCTATTCCCGCTTCCTCAATTTCAGATAGATTGACCAGCCCGTGAAGTCGTTGTGTTCGTATGTAACGCCGTACACGTTGTCGGTCAGGGTCCAGCCGGGGTATTTCTTTTCCCAAAACTCCCGGCCCGGACGCTCCCGCGCCCATTTCTCAATCTGTCGATGATTATATTTGCCGTCGTTCGTGCGGCTGTATGGCTTTTTCAGGTTGTGCGAGGAAGTCCACCGCTTTTTCCCGCCGGATTGCTTCACAAGGTAGTTGCAGAGGGCGGCAATTCCGTTTTCATCGGCTTGCAGGCGGTCAGCGTTGCAAAATCCGATTCGGTCGCCCTGTTTCTGTCCCTTTCGCTTCCGCTTGCGCCACAACTCTTCCACGGTGTCACGGTCAAGCCCTCCGTTCATAACGATATGGTGATGAATGCGAACGGGCTTGTCGCTGTTCTTCTTTGTGGTGCAGGCGGTGACAAGAATATATTTCAGGGGCGGCAACCCCGCTTTCTTCCTCGCGTACTGGACCCGGCGCAAATAGTTTGTCGCTTCCCGCTCCGCGTCCTCTATGGATTGCGGAAGATATTTCGCGCTGTATGTAGCCGTCACGTGCAACGCGTCCGGGTCGTCCCCGAAATTCAGGTTCCCAAGCTGGATGAAATAGCGGCGCGCGTTCTTGTCGTTCAGGTTCCTTTGCTTTGGCTCTGATTCCTTGACCTTTTTTGAACGCTTCCCACGGCCTGCCGCTGTTTTCTGTCCGCTGGTGTAGGAAAATATATCAACCTCCCGGTAATTGCTCCCGCAATAAATCTTTTTTTCTCGCATAAAGCTTCGCACTATGCTTCACCCTCTTTCTGTGAATGATGAAGCGGGCGTGTTCTGCTGTTCCAGCGTGTGCTATGTCGATAGGTGCAAAGGGGGAAGAGGGTTCCTATCCTGCGCCCCCTCCCTCTTCCCCCTTTGCAAACCCCCTTTACCCTCGGCGGCGCAAAGAGAAGAAAAGAGAAGAGGGGGTGGAGCGGGACCGCCCTTGAAAATCCCCCGGTTCTTTTGTGTCTGCGTGACAAGGCTTCGCCGGAATCTTAATACCCATTACAAGCCCGCCACGCCGCTTAAAAACGGCGCTGATTATTGACTTTTCCGCCGCTTTGTGCTATACTAACGTTAGGTTGATAGTTGATGTATTTTCATCGGCGGAATCCGCTTCGGCTTGCTCTGCAAAGCAAGTCCGGGGCGGTTTTTCTTATGCAGTTTTTACGCGGCGGGGAGGGTGTCAGCCCTCCGCCGCCTTTGCTTTCTCTTCCTCGCTGATCTCTGCCGCGTCCAGCTTCGCCCGGAACAGGGAAGCAACCGCCGCGCCCAGCGCGTCGCCCCAAACCTCGACGGGGTACGCGTTCAGCATATTCAAAATATCGTCGCGGGCGGCGCTTACCGCTTCGTCGTAGGTGTTGCGCTCCGCTTCCTTGTCCTCTTCGGGGATAGATACCAAGATTTCAGAGTTCAGATAGCAAAGCGGGCGAACGCCGCTGCCGCCGTAGTACGCGTGGGAGTCGTACAACGCGCCGGAGGAACTGACGCCGCGGACGTATGCTTTGTATTCCTCTTTGCAGGACCACGGCGTAAGGGTCCAATACCAACCGTCCAAAATGGGAATAATGGCGCGGAATTGACGGTAAAGACTGTCGGAAAGCAGGGCGATTTTATCGGTTGCGGTCCCGTAGTCGGTCATGCCGTCGTCGGCGGTCAGGTCGCTTTCCCAATCCATGAACGCGGCGCGGTCCGCGCCCTCCGAAACCAGCGCGTCGAGGAACGGGCCGTTCAGTTCGCGGCGCAAAGACGACTTGCGCCAGTCGTTGCAGTTCTCCGCGTCGAATGCCTGTTCAGAAATGCAGGTCGCAGACAGGGCAAGCACGCCGCCGGAAACCACTTTTCCCAGCTTGACCCATTCAACGCCGCCGTACATGAAATGCGTTCCGGCCTGCAAGGTACTAAGCTTTTTCATTATTCTTCGTCCTCCTTAAAATTCGGCTTGAAGCCGTTTTTCAAATCTTCGATCACGTCGCGGACGGTTATTGAAACCGCATAATAGATAGCCGGGAGGAAGAGGGCGAATATTTCGCCGCCCACCGCCGCATATCCCCGGCACCTGAAAGCGTAGGCCGCGCCCGCTCGAAAAAGCAGGATTCCGGCAACCGTCAGGGCCGCATACTTCGCAACGGTCCAAAGGTTCACCCGGAAGCGCCGCCGGGTCCGCCGCCGCGGGCGGGCTTGTCCCGCTCCGACGGTGATTGTTATAATCTTCTGCGTCATGGTGTCTCCCTCCGTTCCGCTCTCCGTTTTAATTCAGGCCCTAAAATAGCCATCACGTCCTCGATGTCGTCCGGGCTTTGGGCCTTGTCGTCTATGTAAAGATCGGCGTACACCTTGCGCCCGTCCGACGGTTTCAGCCCAAACCGGGCCGCATACGGGTTTCCCGGATTCTCGTTGACCGCATACAGCGGGATTCCCTGCGCATTGCAGAACGCCACCGCTTCATCAAGCAGGGGCCGCGTTCCATTCTCCCGGCTGGTGTAAAGGATAATCTTTGCCCCCGCCGCCGCCAGCAATTTTACATACTCGATCACAAGCGTTTTCGGCTTTCCAACTTCCGGGAAAGCGTCGGTGCAAAGCGTTCCGTCAAAATCGACGGCGACAAACTCATATTTTGGTGTCATGCGGGCTTGTCCTCCTTTGCGGGTTCGATTCGTTCCGGCGATACAATCACAACGGCGCGGTAATTTTGGTCCAGCAATTCGGCCTGCATAACCAGCCCCGTTCCCGTTGGGTTCTTGCGGTAAATCAGGGCGGAAACGCGCCTATACCGAACGCCGTTGAACGTCACCGGGCGTTCGTCCATGAATGCGGCTTTTATTTCCGCGTGGGTCATTGCACACCGCCTTTCTTTCGGGAAATCTCATATTCGGCCCCGTAGCGGCGGCGTTTGCACCGCCAGCACGTGATTTTCATATTGACCCCGCCGCCGACGCGCTTTATATCGTGCTTTCCGGCCTTTTGCAGTTCGAGGAAGCAGGGCAAGCAGAATTGACGCTTCACGTCGTCACCCCCTCCGTTCCGATCTCTTCGCAATCGCTGGCGCGAATGCCGATACAGCTTCCGGCGTGGTGGACGAAATAGACCTTTTCGCCGTCGCCGGATTCCGAAACGCCGCGAACGTCAAAGGTTCTGCCCGCGTCCACAAGGGGAATTTTGGTGTCGTGGGTGATTCGGATTTTCACGCCGTCACCCTCTTTCCCACGCGCGGTCAATCTGCTTGTGGCAGAATTCCGGGCCGTTGCTGTTGACCCAATCGTTCAGGGCTTCGCGGTCGTCCTCCCGGCGGCGCTTCTCCAGCGCGTCGAAATTGTCTTGCAGGGTTTCGGGGTCAAGGAATTTCAGGCTTTGCCCGGTTCCGTGGGCCATTTCAGCAGAAACCACAATGCACCCCGTTTCGCCGTAGGTGTCCGGGTGAATTCTGACGTACAGATTCCCGATTTCCATTGTGAAATAACCGAACGGGGCGGGTTCTTCTTTCGCCAGTCCCTTTGCGGTCCCGAATTCCTGAATCGCAACCGCACGGGCCTTTTTCAAGGTCAGCTTCACGCCGCCGGGGTATTGCTTTTTCTTCGTCATGTCGATTCCTCCCGTTCAAACCTGATTTTCATTTGTGCGGGGTAAAGGTCCACTTCCGGGCGGCGTTTTCCTGTCCACCGCAGGCCCCCGGCTTGTCCTACGCATTTCCACCCGGCGGCGCGCAAGCTTGCGCCGTTCTCCGATTCGAGAATGTAGGTGACAACCCGCTTATAGCCCATAGCGCGGGCGGCTCTCCATGCGGCGGCATAAAGCATTGAACAGGCATTGCGCGTCCCGTCCGTGCAAAGTCTGTTGACCTCCAGCGTCCACCCGTCGTCTAAATGCCGGGCAACAGGACGGCCCACAATGGCAACCCCTACAATCTTTTCGCCGTCCGAAACTCCGATTGAAAACTTGTGTCCGACGGTCGGCCCGTGGTGGCGGTGGTTTTGCTCTACAAACGCGTTTGCTTCTTTTAGCGTCATGGGTACGATTTCAAGCATTTTCCGCCGCCTTTCTAACCGCCGGAACGTCGCCGTTCTTTTCGTAATAGAACATAAATTGTTGAATTAGGCCCGCATACCCGGCGTACCGGGCGGCGGGGAATTCTCCGCCGAATTCACGATCAACCGCGCGCCGAATCCACGTGTCAACCGGGAATGCGGCTTTGTGACCCAAGGTAAAAAGGCAAATGCAATTCGCCACCTTGTCGCCGATACCTCGAACGCTTTTCAGGTATGCGCGGGCGGTTTCATAGTCCGCCGTTTGAAGAAAGTTCAGGTCGAACCGCCCGGCGGCAACCGCCGCGGCAAGGTCCTTTATGTACGGTTCGCGGTAGCCCAGCCCGGCGTTTGAGAGGTCAGCGCAGGCCAGCGCGTCCGGGGTCGGGAATCCGTACCAATAGTCGTATGTCGATGTATGAAGCGTGCCGCACTCCGCGCAAATCGCCTGAATGCTTCGCCGAATGCGGGGAATATTGTTGTTCTGCGATACCATGAAAGAAATTATCGTTTCCCATATAGGCTGGTTCAGAATCACAACCCCGTCGGAAGCGCGGGCGGCGCGGGTCAAATAGGCTTCCGGGCCATCCTCCGCCGCGTATCGGTTAATCTCCCGCCACATTCCGGCGTAGTCGTCATATACGGCAAAGTAGTTCGCCCAAAACTCCACGGAAGAGGTCAAAACGTTCTGATCGTCAACGGTCAGGGTGTCGCCCGTCTGTGTGACGTAGGCGCAAGCGTCGCCCGCCGGGATTCTGTATTTCCGGGTATAGAGTTTTTCCCATCGGAAGCATTGACCGCTGGCGGCGATTTTGTCTAAATCGAAATGGGAAACCCGGAGAACCGCCGCGCTCATTCTGCCGCCCTCTCTTCCGCTTCAAGGGTCAGCCACCAAAGCGGATTGTTTCGGTATTCCTCATGCGGGCAACCGTCGCAATTCAGATAAAGGCAATCGGCGCAAAACCGTTCTTGAAACTCCCGGTCCCACGGCGCTTCAATGACAGGCAGGCCCCGCAAGAATTCGCCCAGTACTTCCGGGCTTTTGGTGATCTGTTCAAACGCGTTCACTTTATAACCCTCCTTGAATGTCTGCCGCGGGCTTCCCGCGCCGCTTGAAACTCTCTTGAAGTCTCTGCTGGGCAAGAACGGGGTTGTATGCTCTCCGCTGGTTGCGGTCGAGTTCTCCCGTTTCGCCGCGCTTCAACTCCCGGTACACCGCCGCCGGAGTAACGCCAAGGTCTGCCGCAATGTCGGCCACCCGGTCGTTGTTCAGGTATCGTGCGGAAATCCGCTTGCGGTCCTGAAAGTTTATATATCTGTACTGCCGCACCATTTTTCACCCCGTTTCTATTGCTTCTCGTGGCGTACTGTGATATAAAAAAGAAGTGCGGAAGAACCGATTCACCCGTGTTCGGGTGAATCGTGTCCTTTCGCACTTAATATTACAAGCCGCAATTTGCCCAGTTTTTGGGAAAAGGCCTTGACAAAGGCTGACGAATCTGGTAAACTACAAAGTGTTCTGCGGGCGTAGCTCATCTGGTAGAGCGCCACCTTGCCAAGGTGGAGGTAGCGGGTTCGAGCCCCGTCATCCGCTCCATTAAATCAGTACAGTTGATGTACTGATTTTTTTATTTTACAGATTTTTTTTGCCAAACAAGGGGCTCGAAGGCGACCGTTAAGAAAATGCTCCGATGTAGCCTTGCGACCGCCGCCGGTGGCGGAAAGAGGGAGCAAAGCGCTGTCTGAAATAAGGAGCAAAAGGAAGCACATTTATGTGCAACGCATTGCGACTGTATTTCAGACGGTAAACCTTAAAATTAAGAGCGTTGATGAGGGTTAAGGTTACGCACAGCAAGCAGTTGGCGAGGCAGAAACCTTTGCATCAAACAATCCCCGTCATCCGCTCCATTAAATCAGTACGGTTGATGTACTGATTTTTTTATTTTACAGATTTTTTTGACAAACAAGGGGCTGTTTTTTAACAGCCCCTTTGATTGTTGTGTAGTTAATTATAGTGTTCCGAATAATGATGTGCCTTGTCAAGAAGCATATCCTTAACCTTCATCAGCCTTGTACGACTGCTGCGGTCATTTTCTTCAAGTTTCATCGAGATGTATTTGATTGTTTCCTGATATCTCGGAATCATAACATGCTCAAGCGAATTAACACGGCGGCGTGTCTTTTCAATTTCTGCCGACATAAGCTCACAGCTTTTTTCAATTTCAGCAAGCCTTATCAGGTCGGGCAAAAGTTCGTTGAGCGACATAACCGCATCATCAAGTTCAAACGAAGTAAACGCAAAACCGTAGGGAAAAATATCGCTCTCGTTGCTTGTTCGTGTGCTTGATGAAAACTGCGGAATATCAACGCTCATAACATTTTTTGAAGAAAGCTCAAGGTCAATTCTCTGCTTTGGTGACATCAGTGAGGCGTCCAGAGCCTCTTTTGACATAACCGCACTTGCGTTCACAAAGTGGTTGTTGCACTCTGCAAGCTCTCTTTCAATCTTCTCACGAAGCTCCTTGTTTTCTCTTACAAGGTCAAGAAATCGGCGCATCAGTTCGTCACGCTTGTCTTTTAACATTTTATGACCACGGGTAGCTGTTGCAAGCTGTTTTCTCAGCTTTGTCAACTGCATACGGGTGGGATTAACATTCATAACTGCCATTAGCAAACACCTTCAATGCGATTATTCTTTACCGTAAAACTCATCAAGCATATCGTCCTTAATTCGTTTAAGTTCACTTCTGGGAAGAATATGCAAAAGCTTCCAGCCGATGTCAAGTGTTTCTTCAATTGAACGGTTTGCGTCATAACCCTGTGAAACATACTCACGCTCAAATGCCTCGGCAAATTCAGCGTACTTTTTATCCATATCGGTAAGAGCCGCCTCACCGAGAATTATCATAAGTTCTCTTGCGTCTTTACCTCTTGCATAAGCGGCAAAAAGCTGGTTCATGGTTGCGGCGTGGTCTTTACGGGTTCTGTCGGGACCGATACCCTTGTCTTTAAGTCTTGAAAGTGACGGAAGAACATCAATCGGCGGAGTAATTCCCTTTCTGTAAAGCTCACGGGATAGGATAATCTGACCTTCTGTAATGTAGCCTGTAAGGTCAGGAATCGGGTGAGTCTTGTCATCTTCTGGCATTGTAAGAATCGGAATAAGAGTGATTGAACCCTCTTTGCCTTTAAGTCTGCCGGCTCTTTCATACAATGTTGCAAGGTCTGTGTACATATAACCCGGATAGCCTCGTCTGCCCGGAACTTCTTTTCTTGCGGCAGAAACCTCACGGAGTGCATCGGCATAGTTTGTAATGTCGGTCATAATAACGAGAACATGCATTCCTCTGTCAAATGCAAGATATTCAGCCGCCGTGAGCGCCATTTTAGGAGTTGCAATACGCTCAATGGCAGGATCGTTTGCAAGGTTTACAAACATTACGGTTCTGTCAATAGCGCCTGTTTCTTTAAACGACTGAACAAAGTAGTCGGATTCTTCAAATGTAATACCCATTGCGGCAAATACTACGGCAAACTGCTCGTCCTTGCCTCTTACAGCCGCCTGTCTTGCAATCTGAGCGGCAAGTTGGGCATGGGGCAGACCAGATGCCGAGAAGATAGGCAGCTTCTGTCCTCTTACAAGTGTGTTAAGTCCGTCAATTGCTGAAATACCTGTCTGAATAAATTCCTGCGGATAGTTTCTTGCGGCAGGGTTCATAGGTGTTCCGTTGATGTCAAGTCTTTTTTCGGGAATAAGAGCAGGACCGCCGTCAATCGGATTTCCAAGACCGTCAAATACTCGTGAAAGCATATCGGGAGATACGGGAAGTTCCATTGAACGACCTAAAAATCTTACCTTTGAATTTGCAAGGTTAATGCCTGCGGCTGATTCAAAAAGCTGAACAAGTGCGTTTGAGCCGTCAACCTCAAGAACCTTGCAACGGCGTGTTTCACCGTTCGGAAGTTCAATTTCGCCGAGTTCGTCATATGTTACTCCCTCAACATCACTTACCATCATAAGAGGACCTGCAACCTCTCGTATTGTGCGGTATTCCTTTGGCATCAGTCCTCACTCCTTTCAAGTACATCCTTAATTTCCGAATCAAGCAGAGCCTTGATTGACTCGAACTCGTCCCGAACCTTATCCTCGGGTACATATTTATATCTTCCTATGCGTTCACGAACAGGAAGGTTGACAAGCATTTCAATGTCTGCACCGTTTGCAAGAGCCTCTTTTGCTTTGTCATAGTAAGCAAGAATTGCACGCATCATAAGCACCTGCTTGCCGAGAGATGTGTATGTGTCTGTCGGGTCAAATGCGTTTTGGTGCAGATAATCCTCACGGATTGAACGGGAGGTTTCAAGCTTAAGTCTGTCGGGTGCGGAAAGTGCGTCCATACCGACAAGGTTTACGATTTCCTGAAGCTCGCTTTCTTCCTGTAATAATGTCATAAGTTTGCCACGAAGCTCCATAAAGTCGGGAGCGGCATTCTTTGAGAACCAATCTGCAAGTCGGTCTGTATAAAGCGAATAACTTGTCAGCCAGTTAATTGCAGGGAAGTGTCGTTTGTAAGCAAGGTTTGCGTCAAGTCCCCAGAATACCTTAACGATTCTGAGTGTTGCCTGTGATACAGGCTCTGAAATATCACCGCCCGGAGGTGATACAGCACCGATAACCGAGAGTGCGCCTTCCGTGTCATCACTGCCGTTTACGATAACACGGCCTGCTCTTTCATAGAACTGTGCAAGTCGGCTGCCGAGGTATGCGGGATAACCCTCTTCACCCGGCATTTCTTCAAGACGGCCGGACATTTCACGGAGAGCCTCTGCCCAGCGGGATGTTGAGTCAGCCATAAGTGCAACCGTGTAACCCATATCACGGAAATACTCGGCAATAGTAATGCCTGTGTAGATAGATGCCTCACGGGCGGCAACAGGCATATCGGATGTGTTTGCAATAAGCACGGTTCTCTCCATAAGAGAGTTGCCTGTGCGTGGGTCTTTAAGTTCGGGGAACTCGTTAAGAACATCGGTCATCTCGTTGCCACGCTCACCGCAACCGATATATACGATAATATCGGCAGCCGCCCACTTTGCAAGCTGATGCTGAACAACAGTTTTGCCCGAACCGAACGGTCCCGGAACTGCGGCTACACCGCCCTTTGCAAGCGGAAAGAGTGTGTCGATAGGTCTTTGACCTGTGGTAAGAAGAATGTCGGGGGAGAGCTTTCTTTTGTACGGTCTGCCCACACGAACAGGCCATTTTGTACACATATTAATCTCAATATTGCCCTTGTCTGTTTTGAGAACGGCAACTGTTTCGTCAATTGTAAAATCGCCCTCGCTGATGCTTTCAACAACACCGCCTGTTTTGTTCGGAACAAGAATTCTGTGAAGAACAGCGTGTGTTTCCTGAACAGTACCGAGTGTGTCGCCTGCCACAACTGTGTCGCCCTTTTTAACAAGGGGAGTAAAGTGCCACTTCTTTTTGTGATCAAGTGACGGAACATCAACACCTCTTTTGAGGTTTGTGCCGGCAACCTTCATAATCTCGTTAAGCGGTCGCTGAATACCGTCATAAATTGAACCGATAAGTCCCGGACCGAGTTCAACGGAAAGCGGAGCGCCTGTGGATTCAACAATCTCACCGGGTCCGAGTCCCGAAGTTTCTTCATATACCTGAATTGATGCCCTGTCACCGTGCATCTCAATTATTTCACCGATAAGTCGCTGACTGCTTACACGCACAACATCGAACATATCGGCATCACGCATACCCTCGGCAATTACCAGAGGGCCTGCTACCTTAGTTATAATTCCAGATTTCAAATTCTTACACCTCAATCATTGAAGATAATGTCCGAACCGACTGCCTTTTCAACGAATGACGACAGTCTTTTTATGCCGATTCCCGTATTGCCTTTTACACCGGGGATAGGAATAACGGCAGGAATGAGCCTTTCTTCATATCTTTTTCGCTCTTTTTCAACAAGTCCGAACATTTCCTCGGTAATAAAAATTACCGCATAGTTGTCACCGTCAGCAATCTTTCTGAAAAGATGCGGTGCGTTTTCGTTGTCATCACACGGATAAATGTCCATGCCGATTGCCGCAAAGCCCTTTATGCTTTCGCTGTCGCCGATAACGGCAATATTTTTAGCCATAAACTTCACGCAACCTTTCTTTTACGGTTTCATAATTTGTCTTGGTGCGGATTCCGCTTGCAATAATGTGAATAACTTTTTTCTCTGTTTCACTTGCAATCAGATAGCCCGTAATCGGGTCTGCACCGTCACCGCTTCTTTTGCATTTTTCTTTTGCAAGGCTCATAAGCCTGTTGTCAACAAATTTTTCAAATGCCGACGGAGAAACCTTGTACTCTTCAACAGCCTTGTTACAGCCGTATGCCGAGATTTTTGACAGCACATCAAGCGTCGGTTCAAGTCCCTTTACGCTTGCCTCAATAACCTTTGAACGGGGGAAGTCCTGCACATCACAGATTGCAATTTCAAGAAAATCTTTGTCGCAATCGGCTTTTGCACCTCTTATGGCTGTCTTTACATTATTATAAAATACTGTAGCTTTAAAATATTCGGACATAAATTCGCTGTCGGATTTTTCGGATGTTTTCAGAACAAGCTCCATAAAAGCTCTGTCAAGAACCGCATCGCTGAGTCTTGCGTCACCTGTGTGTGCAAGAATTTCATATGCCTTGTCACAAGAGGCGGAAAGTTCTTCGCCCAAAAGTGAAAACTTTCTGTTCTCAACCGCCTGTTTAAGCGTTTCTTCAGAGAAAGTACACGGCTTTACCAAAAGCTGTGAATACGGTCTGTTTGAAAGCGTTCCTTTTAAAACAGCTTTAAGGTTGTGAAGGTCGTTAAGATAGAAGAACGGTTTGAATATTGCAAAATCGGGTGCGGTTCTTTTAAGATATTCCCACACATTTTCGCTGTGTGATTTCAAAATATCTTCAATGTCATCACCCTCGCCGTAACCCTTGTCCGAGAGGTATCTGCAAAGCTCGTTCACATTTTCACAACCGAGCATATGCTCAATGTCGCTGTTTGTAAACAGATTTTTTTCTTTAGCACGGACGGAGCCGATGGAAAATTCATAAGATAATGCCATCATATTCCTCCCTATGCCTTAAAAAGTTCCTGATTTATAAAATCCTCGATAGCGTCACGCTTTTCGGACAATATTGCCGAGAAGTCCATGTTTTCTTCAATGTCACCGCATTTAAGAATAAATCCGCTTTCAATGTCACACGGCGTTTTTGAAAGCTCTGCTTTTACACCGCATTCTTCAAGCCTTGCAAGAAAATTCTTCGGAAGTCGGTTCATATCCTTTTCATTCAAAAGCACAACACCGCTCATTCCGTTTAACTTTTTTGCAAATGTGTAAATCAGTTCAAAGTAATCTTCATCGGGAAGATTTTTCATTTTATTAAGAATTTCACTGTATGTCTTGTCAATTTCTTCACGCCTTCTCTTTAGAAAAGCGTTGCGTGTTTCAAGGTCGCAACGGCTCTTTGAAGCCGCCTGCATCTGCTTGACCTTTGACTGTGCCCTGTCGGCAATTTCGGCAGAAATCTTGTCGGCATCAAGCTTTGCCTGTGCCATAATCTGTGTGCATTTTTCATCGGTTTCAGCGTTAATTTTGCTGATTCTTTCGTCACAGTCAAGACTTATGCGATTTAAAATTTTATCACCGCTGCTCAAAGTGATTCCACCTTTCTTTCGTAATTTTCGTTAGTCGGTTATCAGATGTTAAGGTTTGGAACTGTGATAACAACGAGAAGTGAAACAATGAATGAAAGGAGAGCGTAAATCTCAACGAGAGTTACGGAAACCATAGCCTTTGAGAAGTTTGAATCGTCCTTTGCGCTGAGTGCAATACCCGAAACGGCTGCCTTGCCCTGTGCAAAACCTGAAATCATACCGCCGATACCGATAGCAAGTGATGCTGCAAAGTATGCAAGTCCCTGTCCGATTGTCGGAGCTGTGCCGCCGAGAACGCCGCCGCTTACGAGAATAAGGAAGCCTACGATAAATCCGTAAAGTCCCTGAGTACCCGGGAGAAGTGTGAGAACGAGCATTTTACCGAATTTTGATGAGTCCTCGGAAAGAACTCCCATAGCTGCCTGTGCGGCAGAGCCTACACCTCGAGCAGAACCTACGCCTGCAAGTGCTGTTGCTATTGATGCGCCTAAAAGTGCGAAAAATATTCCATTCATTTTGATTTGTCCTCCTGAATTTTAATATATTTACTGTTGAGCTTGAACGGCTTAAACTGTTTGCCGCCGCCCTCATAGAATTTTCCGAACATTTCAACATACTGAAGTCGCATTGTGTGAACATATGAACCGAGTGCGTTGAGTCCGATGTTGATTGCGTGTCCGATGATGAACACAATAATGAGTAAGATAATTCCAAACCAGCTCTTTCCGAACATGGTTGAAAGCATATTGAATACCTGAGCCATAACTCCCGTTGTAAGACCGAGAGCAAGAAGTCTAGAGTAGCTCAGAAGGTCACTGATGTAACCTGTAATGTCATAGAGAGAGGCAAGTCCGCCGATGACTTTGCCGAATCCCTTTTTGTTTCTGCCCTGTGTGAGAACAAGACCGATTGCGCAGAAAATCGCAATGCCTGCTCCGACATAGACGAGTGTCTGACCAAACGCCATACCTGCCGCCAAAACGGCAAATCCGATGAGCATAAGCATCCAAAGTCCCGTGTCAAAGAACGCTCCGCCGTAATCCTTCTGCCTGAGGCAAACATAGAATTTGCAGCCCATACCGACAAGAATGTGTACAAGACCGAATGCTATTGAAATAATCATCAGCATAAGTGCGTCCTTTTGCGGGTCAATTGTCGGCCACGGGAAGATTTGCTTCATCGTAATGTCTGCACCCGTAAAGTAGTTGTAAAGGGTTGCGGGGGCATCTCCGAAGAAGCTTGCAAAAACAAGTCCCCAGAAAAATGTTGAAATACCGCAGTACTGGAACAGCTTCAAGGTGTTTCGCATTTCCTTGTCAGGCTTGAACAGCTTTATTGCAAGTCCTGTTCCTATTACCATTAACAGTCCGTAGCCTGCGTCCGAGAACATCATTCCAAAGAAAAAGTAGAAGAAGAACGCAAGCAACGGCGTTGGATCAATATCGTCATGCGACGGGGGAGAGTACATATTTACAATGCTCTCTGCCGGTGCTGCAAAGCGACTGTTCTTTAGCTTTACAGGAGCTTTTTCCTCGTCAACATCGCCGAATTCAACATAGCATACAGAAACTCTTTCGCAAAGCCTTTCAAGCTTTTCACAGTCCTCCTCGGGAATATAACCCGAAATAACAAAAATATTCCGTGAATGCTGAAGTTCACCGATTACGCTGTATTTATCGGCTCTGATTCTGAAATAATCCTGTGTATCTTTAATATCTTTTCGTCTGTCTGCAAAGGAAATGATTTCCTTTTTTGCGTTTTCTGTATCATCTTCAAGCTTGTGACTTCTTTCAACAAGCTTTTTTGATTCCGCCAAAGGGGTAAGGCTTGAGTTCGTAACAGGTTTTGCAAAACCGATATCACGCAGAGCATTTTCTGCAAGCTCCTTTTGGGCAATCGGTGCAAAAAGTACAATGCAGGTAAGCACTTCGTTTGCAAATTGAATTTCAAAATCAAATTCAAGCTTCGGAGAAGCCTCGGCAAGTGCCTCTGAAAGCGATACCTCGTTGTACTCCTTTTGAATTGAGCCTATGAAAACAGCCGTTGTTTTTGTGTCCTTTGCATTAAGCGGAATGTCAAGATTCTTCCACGGCTCAAGCTGTGCAAGAGCGGTTTTTATGCGAATCCGTTCCGCCGCATTATCGGCAATCTGTTTGTTAAGCTCACAAATTCTGTTGCACACATCAATAACTTCGCCTGCATTTGATGCGATAACTCCGATTTCATCGGGATCAATCTCCCGCCGTCCGCAAAATGCGGAAAGCATACTTTTCTTCTCGGGAGAGTTGCTGTCGAGAATTTTCAGAGCGTTTTCACTGAGAGTAACATTCCGCTCGAAAATCTGAATTTGTGAGGTCATATCAATCTTGCCGAAACCTTTTCTGCAGGTTTCGGTCTTTTCAATCTGAACCAAACCCGAATCCTGCAAATGTTCAAGAAGTCGCTTTCTGTCCTGTCTTAGGGCAATAATCCGAACCGACTTCATTTTAAGTTTTGCCAATTTCTATCACCACGCTTCTTTCATTGCAACCGTTTTAAAGAGAGAGCCTTTGTATAGCCCCGTCAATAACACGCTTGCGGTTTTTGTCTGCAGTCCGAGAGAGAATGTCGCACTCAAGATTTGCCTTTTCAGAGGCTTTCTCAAGCTCTTTTTTGCCCTCTTTCACAGTCTTTTCAAAAAGCATATCGGCATCCTTCTGTGCCTTTTCCTTTGCCGAAAGCACAACCTGTTTGGAATCTGCCTTTGTCTGTTCAACCCTTTCTGCTGATTCTGTTCGTGCATTTGCCTCACGCTGTCTGCAATCCTCTTCGGCATTGTAAATGGCGTCCAGCATATCTTTTGCCATTGTTATCCTCCTTTGTTAAAAAATTGCATAAAAATATTTATGAAGAATACACTATTTTGTTTATTCTATTCCTAGATTGTAGCACAATTATTTAAAAAAAGCAATCAACATACATTAAAGTTTGCCCAGTTTTTTATCATTTTCTTCCCTGTGACCGCATTTGCGAGTGGTTTTACAGCATTAATTTGCGATAAAAGAAAAAACACCGCATAATACGGGGTTTAAAAAATTAACTTGCTTATTATCTTACTTACTGTCTTGCTTACTGACTTGCTTATTATCTTGCGTGTTGTGGGTAAAACAGCGATATTTTAGTCTGTAAAACAGAAGAAAGCCGTCCCGAAAAAATTCGGAGCGGCTTTCAAAGCTACGGCTATTCGGCAGGCGTACAACTCTCCTGCATCTCTCGGGATTCCCCTGTCAGTACCATCGGCGTGTGGATCGTACGAAATCTTCCACCTCGAATAACTTCTAAATTTATTCTAACATTATTTTAATAAAATTGCAAATAAATCAAGGTTGAAATCCGATGCGAAAAGTTGTATTATGTGAGGGTAATAACAAGATGACAATATGCATGGAGGATTATGTATTTATGAAAGAAATCAAGACAAATGTAATGAGAATTTTAGACAAAGAAAAGGTTGAATATACTCACCATGAATATCCCCACGGCAAGGATGCCGTTGACGGAGTAACGGTGGCAACGCTTATGAATCAAAATCCCGATTATGTTTTCAAAACTCTTGTAACAAAGGGCATGGGCAGAGATTATTATGTTTTCGTAGTTCCTGTTGACCATGAGCTTGACCTTAAAAAATGTGCCAAGAGCGTAGGTGAAAAGTCGGTTGAAATGATTCCCGTAAAGGACATTACAAAGGTCACAGGTTATGTGCGTGGAGGCTGTTCACCTCTCGGAATGAAAAAGCAGTTCAAAACAACCTTCCACATTACAGCAGAGTCAATTCCGAAAATCATTGTCAGTGCAGGAAAAATCGGATATCAAATTGACCTGAAGCCCGAGGATTTAATCCGCCTTACAAACGGTCAATGTGCAGATATTGTAAAGGACTGACCTGATATTCAAAAAACAACACCCCCGACTGTGCCAAACGGTTAAGTCGGGGGTGTGTTTTATTAATATGATTTATTCGTCAATAAATTCAAGGTCTTTGTCACTTACTTTTTTGAGTTCCTTTTTATTGAACAAATCGTAAATAACGGGGACAATATAGAGCGTCATAAATGTTGCGTAGAGCAGACCGCCGATGCAGACAATTGCGATAGGCTGCATCATTTCTGCACCTGTGCCTATGCCGAGAGCCATAACAACAAGACCGAGAACTGTTGTGAGTGCGGTTATGAGGATAGGACGCATACGGGTTTTGCCCGCCTCAACAATTGACTCAATTCTTTCCTTGCCCTCAATACGAAGTTTGTTGATGTAGTCAACAAGTACGATACCGTTGTTTACAATGATACCGCAGAGCATTACAAAACCGACAAGCGATACAACGCTGATGTCAAATCCTGTGATTAAAAGTGCGAGGAAGCCGCCCGTGAATGCAAGCGGAATTGTAAACATAATAATGAACGGTGATTTAAGGCTCTGGAACTGTGCAACCATAATGAGGTAGATGAGAATAATGCCGAGCAGAAGCATAAGCATAAGCTGTGAAACTGCCTCCATTGTCATTTTGTCTGTACCTGCATAGTCGATTGAACAGCTGTTCGGGAGCTTGTAATCGTTCATTGCGGATTTTACATTGTTTGAAACAGATGTAAGTGTGTAGCCGTCCTTGACTTCGGCGCTGATTGTAAGATAACGCTTTTGATTTTCACGGCTGATTTTATCCATAGTTTCCGACTTTGAAATATCCGAAACAGAGGAGAGTTTAACTGTCTTTTCGTTACCGCTCTTATCCGTATAAGTTATGTCGAGGTCACGGAGATTTTTCGGAGTAATGGTTTCGCTGTCGTCCTTTACAACCACAACATTCATATCATTGCCGTCATCATTCGTAAGAGTGGCAGCGGTTTTTTCTGTTGAAATTGCAGCGGCAACCTGCTGATAAACCTGTGCAACGGTAAGTCCCTTTTCAGCGGCTTTTGACTTGTCAACAGTAACCTTGATTTCGGGAGAAACAGCACCGATGCCGTTGTCAACCGATGCAACGCCTTTAACCTTTTCAAGTGTCTTGCCGATATCCTCGGCAGTGCTTTTGAGTGTGTCAAGGTCGTCACCGTAGAGCGTAATCTGAACGGAACCGTCACCCATAAGGCTTGACATTGAACTTGAAGTGCCGCCGCTTACGGCAGCCTCACCGTCAAGGCTTTCAAGATCCTTTTCAATCTTCTTTGAAATCTCACCGCTCTGTTTTGTAAAATCATCCTTAAGAACGGCATATGCCATAAGTGAGCCGGCATCATTTGACGATGAACCGCCTGTAAGTCCCATAAGACTTGACGAGTTGCCCACCATAACGCCTACGGTTTCAAACTGGTCATATTTTGAAAGCAAATCGTTGAGCTTTTCGCCCTCTTTAACAGTTTCTTCAAAGGTTGCGTTATCGTCAAGCTTCAATGATACCTGAATCTGTGTACTGCTCATATCGGGCATAAAGCTGAAACCTCTCATCAGACAAAGACCTGCACTTGTAAAGAGAAGTGCAACTGCAACGAGAATTGCAGGAACTTTGTGCTTTAATACGAAACGAAGTGAGCGTTCATATGCCTTCTTGATTTTTCCGTCCTTTGGAGCGGAATTAGGTTTCATCTTGCGGAGCATTCTCTGTCCCATGGCCGGAACAAGCGTCAGCGCAATAATAAGGCTTGCAAGAAGTGAATATGTAACCGTGAGTGCAAGGTCAACAAACAGCTGACGGGTGATGCCTTCAACAAATACAATCGGCAGGAACACGCATACTGTGGTGAGAGTTGACGCCGTAATTGCGCCGGCAACCTGTCTTGCACCGTTAAGTGCCGCCTTAATCGGCGAAACGCCCATACTTCTCAGTCGGTAGATATTTTCGATAACAACAACCGAGTTGTCAACAAGCATACCGACTCCTATCGCAAGTCCTGATAGCGAAATCATATTGAGTGTTACACCGCTGAAATACATAAGAACGATTGCAAACACAACGCTTATCGGAATTGAGCAGGCAACAATGAGCGTCGGTTTGATATCTCTGAGAAATAGGAAAAGTATGATAATTGCAAGAACCGCACCCATAAGAAGGTTCTGTAATACATTGTTGATTACAAGGTTAATGTAGTCACCTTCATTGTAAAGGTTTGTAAAGTGAAGTCCGTCAACCTCTTTTGAAAGCGAATCAAGCTTTGCGTTAATGTTTTCACAAACGGTAGAAGATGCTGTGTTACTTGACTTTGAAAAGCTCAATACAATACCGGGGTTGCCGTTGATTCTTGCAAAGGTTTCGTCGGAATTATCGGCAACAAAAACATCTGCAACATCTTTAAGATGAATAACCCCTATTCCGTCAATTCCTGTGTCAAAAAGCACAAGCGACTTCATCTCTTTTTCATCATTCACCTTGTCGCCGACACGAACCATAAATTTGTTGTTGTCATCATCGGTAACATAGCCTGCCGGCATTGAAAAGTTTTGTGCCGTTAGAATTGAAGAAATGGTATCAAGTGTGACCGTGTTGCTCACATCAGCCTTGCTTTTTGCCTCTTTCTTTTTATCTGCAAGTTCTTTTTCGGATGTTTCAATCTGCTTTTCTGCACTTGAAAGCTGTGTAAGTGCGCTGTTGAGTTCACTCTGTTTTGAAGTGAGAGTTGACATGGCAGAGGACATTTTGAAGTCCGCACTTGACTGTTGTTGTGAAATGAGTGCAAGAGCGGAATCAACCGAAACCGATTTATCGTCAAGTCCCGAAATTGCGTTATCAAGCTGTGCAATACCCGAGTTGATTTGTGAGATTTTCTCCGATATTTCACTTAATGCAGAATTGATTGCATCTCCCGAAGTTCCGAGCTTTTTAAGTGAAATTTCAACATTTTGAATTGCCTCTGCACTTTTGTTAATGGAATTCTGAACTGTCTGCATTGTTTTTGCGATATCGGGAGCTTTGATTCCGTAAGGCTCAAGCACCTTGTTAAGCTCGTCAATCTGCTGTTGAAGTGCCTTGTATTCCTCGCTGTCGGGCAGTGCATCATTCATTTTCCGAACAATTTCCTGATACTGTTCGTTGAATTTTGAAAGCTGTTCAAGCTTTTGCGTAAGCTGTGACTGTTCGGAAGTCAGCTCATCATAGGTAGTTTTCAGTTCAAGCAAACCCTGATAAGCGGTTTCGAGCAAAGTCTTTGTTGAAGTGAGGCTTGCCTTTCGGTCAAGCAACTGCATCTTTGCCGACAAAAGCTGTGTTTTACCGCTTTCAGCCTTGTTCTGTGCATCGGCAAGCTGTTTTGAAACAGCCTCCTGCTGTGAGTTGATTTGCTCAATTGAAGATGAAACAGTACCCTGACCGTCCTTGGCTTTGCCGATATTATCCTGCAATTCCTTTTTAGCCTTGGCAATTTTGTCCTCCGCATCACCGAATTGATTATCGAGTGCAGCGGAAATCTTCTTATTAAGCTTGTCAAGCTTATCCTGTGAAAGTACGACATTTTCCTGTTCCGTAACAATGCCCTTGTCAGAAACAGAGGCAACACCGTCAATGCCTTCAAGCTCATTCAAAAGTTCGTTTGTGACATAATCCGAAAGCTCTGTCTGCGACTTGCCTTCAAAGTCAACCGCCGTCATTGCAACTGGGAGAATGTTCGGATTGATTTTGATGAGGTACGGTGTTCCGACTCCGTCAGGCCAATTGCCCTTGATTGTGTCAAGGCTTGAACGCATATCAACAGTTGCGCTGTCCATATTTGTGCCGTCCTCAAATTCTATCATCAAAAGTGAATAGTTGTCCGATGAGGTAGAGGTGATCTCCTTAACACCGTCAATTGCCGACATCGACTGTTCAAGAGGCTTTGAAACCGTTGTTTCAACCGCCTCGGGCGTCTGACCTGCGTAGGTGGTCATGATAACGGCATAGGGAAAGTCCATATTCGGTAAAAGGTCGGGCGTCATCTTGAAAAATGACACTATGCCGAGAACCAGAACAAGTACAACCGCAACCAATACCGTCATCGGTTTTTTTACGCTGATTTTAGATAACATTGATTACTCCTTTGTTTGTGCTTTTTATCTATGAGTATATTTCATATCAAATGCAATTTCTACCAACTTAGGTTTACATTTTCTGTTGAAATCGGCCGCAACCGGTTGCGTGAATATTAAACTTAATCTGCAATTGCACCTGTTTTGATAATTTCAAGTTTTCTGTGATACTCCCTGTGAACCTCGTCAAAAGGTTTTCCTATTACAAAAACATTGAACACGGCATTCTTCAGCACCTGAGTGAGAATCTGTGAAAGACACTTCACATCTTCATCTGAAGTATATTTAAGGTTACTTCTGTCAAAATTGTTTGTAACGCTGACAAGCTCTGCAACGCCCTTGAAACGGTTGATAAAATATTCCGAAACAAGACTGTCATTTGCCTTTATATTTTTGATGAGATTCTTCATAATGATACTTTGTTTTGCATCCTTTGAACATTCGCATAGAATTTCAAAAAGCAAATCATAAGTTACAAATATGTCGCCGTGAGTGCGAGAGATAACCTCTGTGGCTTTTTCTAGCGAAAAGTTGATAAATGAGCGTGTCATAACCTCCACAAGGTCAACCTTATCGTCAAAGTACTGATAAAAACTGCCTCTCGAAATGTTTGCGTTCTTTATAATATTGTTTATGCTGACTCTCTCTCCCGACGAACCGGCAAATTCATTGAATATTGCGTCCGTGATTCTCTGACGCTTTTCTTCGGGAAGATTATAAAAGGTGTTTTTAATCATAAAAAATCCTCCAAAATAAATGTGACAGGCAGTCATATGACAACCTGTCACAATTTTAGCATTGTTTATTTATTGTGTCAATTAAATGTGTTTTAGATTTTGCACATATACGATCAAAAATCTTTGTGCATATTAACAACAAAATTAAGCTTTGCCTTTAAATTTTTCAAAAAGTCCTTTGCATCCGCTGTAAATATCGTTGTATGCCTGCTCAAAATCACCGCTGTACCACGGATCCGATACATCACGATTCATACCTGCAAAGCTCATCATCTTGCAAACCTTTCCGTCTTTGTCATCGCCGAAAATTCGCATAGTGTTTCTGATATTATTAGAGTCCATGCAGATGAAATAATCGTACTTGTCATAGTCGGATTTTTTGAGCTGAACAGCCCTCTTGCCGTCACAACCGATTCCGTGTTTTGCAAGCTCACGCTTAGCCGGCGGATAAACAGGATTTCCAATCCCGTTCCATATCTCCTCCGTACTCGTAGCAGATGATTTAATCACAAACCTGTCAGCAATCTTGCCCTTCTTAACCATGTTCCTAAATATAAATTCCGCCATAGGCGACCGACAAATATTCCCATGGCACACAAACATTATTTTAATCAAAGTACAATTCCTCCCGATTTGCCGTAATATGCCGCTATGAATTTGGCAATATCTATATTTGAATATGTTATTTTGTGTGTTGCTGTATTTTCACTATTCATCTATATGTTCCCCTCAAAATGATTTTGAATTGTCGCTATAATATGCAATTTTACCTGTTAACCGAAAATTTCTTCGGGAGTGTGTCCGAGCAGAACATGGAGTCTGGCACTTGTGTACATGACTTTTTGACACAAATATTCAAGCTTTCGGTGGCTGAATGCGATATCATCACGGTTGTAGATTCCGCTTCCCAGGATTACTTCGTATACAGATTCTTCGGAATTGTCGGGTTGAGTTGCAAAACAAATCATAATATCGTTCGCATAATCGTCTGCGTCCTCTTTTGAAAGTCCTGTTTCATTTCTTAAAAACGAACGCATTTCAAGAAAATCGGGAGTCTTTTTAAAATAGCAGTCATCTTCATATCTGAGAAATTGCTCTTTGTCTAGAATGCAAACTTTCTTTCCGATTTGACGATATTTCAGCATTTCGTATTTATCAAGACTATCGTCATCAAATTCAAAAAAGTAAAGATATTCTGCAAGAATTTCCTGTTCAAGAGCAGGGGTTTTTGAGCCGTCATCGTAAATATCGTCCTGATTAAACACACAAAAATACTTTCCCTTAAAATTCATATTTCAACAAATGACAGAAAATCTTCCTCGCTCACAGGCTCGTTCTGGCTGTTGTAAATTTTAAGAAGTTTGCCGATTTCGATAACTCCGTAAAGATTTGCCGCAGCCGCAAAATATCTGTATAAAAGGTCTTGTGTTTCCTTTGAAAGTGTGCATTCTGAAATTTCATGTGTCTACCTCAAATTATATCGTACTCTGACTTATATTGTCAGTTTATCATAATTAATCCCACATTTCAACAAGTCTGTGAACAATTTCAGATACTTGCCAGATGATTAACTTCTGAAAGACAGTTGCAGAGTGGTTTAGCACTGTGTATGTGCAAGCTTTCAAGTTGCCGTGCAGAGGACTGTTGCACAGTAAATATAGCGGATTATATAGTGCCTTTTCACCTAAAATAAGCCATGGATTTCTTGCTCTGCTTTGCGGCGTTTTATTATATTTTATGACAAATTTTGCATAAAATAACCAAAATAGACTATATTTGATTATCACTTTAGTGAAAATAAATCATATCTATGGCAAAAATCTTGCGTAATTATTCCTATATTTTGTTAAAAAGCACTTTTTTTCAATTGTTTTTTCCATATTCTCCTCTTTTATTGCTTATTGATGCTTTCTGTGGCATAATTCTATAAATGTATTGCGTAAGTTAGTTTATGGTTGAGGAATATTAAATATGAAAGACAGGAAAAAGTCGATTTATAACAGAATTGTGAAAAGAATGCTTGATATTATCTGTTCACTTGCAGCGATAGTGTGTCTGTCAGTACTTTACCTTCCGATATGTGCCATAATAAAATGCACGAGCGAAGGTCCTGTTTTTTTAGACAGAAAAGAATAGGAAAAAACAAAAAATATTTCAATATTCTGAAATTCCGCACAATGAGAATTGATACTCCCAAGGATTGTCTTACACATCTTCTTAAAAATCCTGAACAGTATATAACTAAGGTGGGTGCGTTTTTAAGAAAGACAAGTCTTGACGAATTGCCTCAGATTTTTAATATTTTTAAGGGCGATATGTCGGTTATCGGTCCAAGACCTGCACTTTGGAATCAGGATGATTTGATTTCTGAAAGAGATGAGTACGGTATAAATGATTTAAAACCCGGCTTGACGGGTTGGGCGCAGATTAACGGCAGAGATGAGCTTCCTATCCCTGAAAAAGTTCAGATGGATAAGATTTATCGTGATAATGTCAGTTTTGTCTTTGATGTAAAATGTCTTTTTATGACAGTTGTAAGTGTGTTTAAGCATGATGGTGTAGTTGAGGGCGGAACAGGAGCAATTGCAGATGAAGAATAATCGTAAAAAAGTTATGATTCTTACTAATCACTCTTATATGCTGTATCGTTTCAGAAAAGAATTGATTGAAGAACTTATGAAAAATTATGATGTTGTTCTTAGTATGCCTTTTGTAGGACATCATGAGGATTTCATCAATATGGGATTGCGTTGTATTGAAACTAAGATGGAGCGCAGAGGGGTTAATCCGATTCACGATTTTTCACTTATGAAATTTTATAAAAAATATTACAGGAAGAAAACTCTGATTTGGTAATTACATACTCTATCAAACCAAATGTTTACGGTGGATTGATGTGTGAAAAGTTAAATATTCCGTTTTATGCGAATGTTCAGGGATTAGGAACGGCATTTCAAAAGCCCGGACTTGCTCAGTTTGCGACAGTTCTTTATAAAACAGCCTTTAAAAAGGTAAAAACGGTATTTTTTGAAAATCAGGTTAATGCAGATGAATTTGTTGACAGAAAGATTATTTCTGTCGAGAAAGAAACTATTTTGAACGGCGCAGGAATCAATCTTGAAATTTATGAGTGCAAGCCTTACCCAAAAAGTGATCCGCCGCATTTTTTGTATCTTGGCAGAATCATGAAGGAAAAGGGCATGGATGAATTATTTTCTGCGGCTGAGAAGCTTCACGATGACGGCTATAAATTTGTACTTGACCTTGTAGGCTTTTTTGAAGATGAATATAAGGAAAGAGTTGAGTTACTTGAAAGTAAGGGCGTTGTAAAATTCCACGGATTTCAGGAAGAACCAAGACCTTACTATGCGACCGCCGATTGTGTTGTAATGCCGAGCTATCACGAGGGTATGAGTAATGTAAATCTCGAAGCTTCGGCAACAGGCAGACCTGTCATTACCACCAATATTCCAGGCTGCAGAGAGTCAGTGGAAAATGAATATACAGGCTGGCTTTGTGAACCTAAAAGCATTGACAGCCTTTATGAAAAAATGAAAGCTTTTCTTGAAACAGATATTTCAAAACGAGAAGTTATGGGTAAATACGCCCGACAAAAAATGGTGGACGAATTTGATAAAAAAATCGTTGTAAACGATACAATAAAGGCTTTAAAACTTTAATTCTATAAAATGAAGGGTAATTGAATTTTATGTTAAGAATATTACATATTGTAACATACATGGGGCGTGGCGGTCTTGAAACTATGATTATGAATTATTATAGAAACATAGACCGTACTAAAATTCAATTTGATTTTCTTGTACATCGTCAGGAAAAGGCTGATTATGATGATGAGATATTATCTTTAGGCGGACATATTTATCATATGCCTATGCTGAATCCCTTTTCTAAGGCTTATTTTAATGCGCTTGATGACTTCTTTGATAATCATAAGTACGATATTGTGCATTCACATTTGGATTGCATGAGTGCATATCCTTTGAAAATTGCACAAAAATATGGCGTTAAGGTGAGAATTGCACATTCGCATAATAAAAGCCAAGACAAAAATTTAAAGTATCCCATTAAGCTTCTTTCAAAACATTTAATTCCTAAGTACGCTACACATCTTTTTTCTTGCGGTAAAGAGGCAGGAGATTGGATGTTTGGCGGAAATACATATACTGTCTTAAATAATGCAATTGACACTGAAAAATATCGGTATGACTGTCAAATAAGAAATCAAGTGCGTGACGAACTGAAAATCAGTAAATCTGATTTTGTAATCGGACATGTCGGAAGATTTAATCCACCCAAAAATCATTCGTTTTTGATTGATGTTTTTAAGAGTGTACATGATAAAAACAGAAATTCCAAACTGCTTCTGGTAGGAACAGGTAACGGACAGAGTAATATAAGAGAAAAAGTTGATGATCTTGGTTTATCGGATTCCGTGCTTTTTTAGGAAACAGGGGAGATGTGAATAGAATACTACAGGCAATGGATGTCTTTCTGTTTCCGTCTTTGTATGAAGGATTGCCACTTTCAATAATAGAAGCGCAGGCTGCAGGATTGCCGTGTATCATTTCTGACAGTGTTCCGTCTGAATGCAGAGTTACAGACCTTGCTGAGTCGTTAGATTTGAACTTGCCGATTGATAAGTGGGCGAATGCTGTCTTAGAAAAACAAAGTGCGATTAGAAAAAACACATATCAAGAAATCAAGAATGCAGGTTATGATATTGAACAAAATGCAAAACAATTAGAAAACTTCTATATAAAAAATATGAAAATTTGGGTGAAAGGAATTAAGTATGAAGCCAATATTGACTATTTTTACTCCGACATACAATCGTGCACATACAATTGGTCGAACATATGAGAGTCTAAAAAAACAGAATTGTAAAGAGTTTATTTGGCTTATTATTGATGATGGATCTACGGATAATACTTCAAAGTTAGTAGAACAGTGGAAAAACGAATCGTGTGGATTTGAGATTCGATACATATATAAAGAAAACGGCGGTATGCATACCGCACATAATATTGCGTATGAGAATATAGATACAGAATTAAATATGTGTATTGATTCTGATGATTGTGTTGCAGAAGGAGCGGTTAAAAAGATTCTGGATAAATGGGAAAAAATTAAGAATGAAGATTACGCAGGAATCATTGGATTGGATTCTGATATGCAGGGAGAGATTATAGGTAAGGACTTCCCAAAGGATTTAGTAGATACAACGTTAAATGCTTATTATGCTAATGGCGGAAGTGGAGATAAAAAATTAGTATATAGAACAGATATTATTAATAAATATCCACCATATCCAGTGTTTGAAGGAGAACGTTATGTTGCATTAGGGTATAAGTATAGGTTGATTGATCAAGAATACAAGTTATCAATATTAAATGAAGTTCTTGTGAATGTAGATTATCAACAGAATGGGTCAAGTGCGACGATGTGGAAACAGTATGTAAAAAATCCTAAAGGGTTTGCATTTTGGCGTAAGGTTTCTATGCAATACCCAGAATCGAAAAAAAGATTATGGGTAGATTGTACACATTATGTTTCTAACAGTATTATGGCAGGTAACAGACATTTTATCATCGAGTCGCCGAGAAAAGGATTGACTATCATGTCGATCCCAAGTGGAATAGTATTATATTTTGTTACAAGATATAAGGCGAGGAAAATTTAGATGAATAATAAATTTAAAGATGATTATTATCGTATGACAGGTACAAAGTTCTCTATTGTATCCGGGATAGTAAATATTATATGTAGACATAATATTAGATATGTGCTTTTCTGGAGGTTACGAAATACTTCACCTAATAATCTGATTTATAAGATTTTGTGCCATACAATATCAAAAAAATATGGATTAGAGATAGGAAATGCTTCAATAGGAAGCGGACTATATCTTGGACATGCTTTTGGAATTACAGTGAATTCGGAGGCGCGCATTGGAAGTAATGTGAATTTACATAAGGGAGTTACCATTGGAAGTGAAAATAGAGGGGGACGAGAAGGGGCTCCTACAATAGGAAATAGGGTATATATTGGAGTAAATTCAACAGTAATAGGTGCTATTCATATAGGAGATGATGTTTTAATTGCGGCGAATTCATTTGTAAATTTTGATGTTCCAAGCCATTCGGTGGTAGTGGGAAATCCAGCAACAATACATCCTAAAATGAATGCAACAGAGGGATATATTGGATTTTGTGTCGAAAAAGATTGATTTAGACGGTTTAATACAAGGAGAATAGAATAAGTATGATACCTAAGAAAATACACTATTGTTGGTTTGGCAGAGGTGAGAAATCAAAATTAACAGAAAGATGTATTAAAAGTTGGAAAAAATATTGTGTTGATTATGAGATTATAGAATGGAATGAGGATAATTTTGATATCAATATTCATCCATATACAAAGTATTGTTACGAAAATAAAAAATGGGCTTTTTTAAGTGATTATGTTCGATTGTGGGTAGTAGAAAAATATGGTGGTTTGTATTTTGATACAGATGTGGAGGTAATTAAGTCATTTGATGAATTATTACAATATGATGGATTTTATGGTTTTGAAAATCCTAATTATGTTGCATCTGGGTTAGAATTTGGCTCAATTGCTCACCACATAACAGTTCGTAAGATGTTGGAGAAGTATGATGAACTAGTGTTAAAAAATGAAGAAGTTAAGTTGACCGGATGTCCACTGTTGAATACAGAAGCACTTCTTCCTTTGGGGTTAAAATTAACAGGAAAGAAACAAGTGATAGAGGGAACTAAAATATTACCGAGTGAGTATTTAAATCCACTAGAGGACTCAACCGGTATTGTGAGAAAAACAGAAAATACGCTTTCGATACATTGGTATGCTAAAAGTGCGTTAGATAAAAATACAATACTTAGAAGCAAATTAACGAGACCGATGCATCGATTGTTTGGAAAAAATTGTTTTTCCTTTCTAAAGAGGATATTGCATAGATAGGGGAATGATGAATGTTTGAAAGGACAGCATTATTTGCAGAAAGTTGGAATGTTGCATGGAGAAAGAAAAATAGAGAAAGTATTTTAACTGATAAAATAACTCCATTTGCTATTATAAAAAATAGCTTTAGGTATTGGGCAGCAGATCCATTTTTATTTGAGCATGAAAACCAGGTTTATATTTTTGCAGAGCTTTATGATTATATAAAATGCAGAGGCTGTTTAGGGTATTGTAAGTGGGATGAAAAAAATTTAGTGGCTGGAAAAAGATTATAACAGAAGCCCATCATTTATCGTATCCGTTTATTTTTGAAAAGCAAGGACAAGTGTACATTATGCCGGAGTCAGGTGCAGATCATTCTTTGTACTTATATAGAGCTGTTCAATTTCCGGATGAATGGGAAAAGTTGAATTTAATACGAGAAAATGTTGTATATGGTGATACGACTCCTTTTAAGTGGAAAAACCATAATTATGCATTAAGTTATGATGTGGGTAATGCAGAGGAATATCATCTTGTATTATTAGATTTGGAAGAGCCGGCTAATGATTGTATTTTAAAAGGTATAGACAATATAGAGTTACGCAGACCGGCAGGAAAAATGGTATATATGAACGGAATGAATATTAGACCGGCACAAAAATGTGTAAATGATTACGGGGAAGGTTTAGTATTCTATGAATATGAATTAGAGGAAAAAAATTATATTGAAAAAGAATTACAGCAAGTATTACCGCAAGATTTAAAATATACAAAGAAAATTCTGATGGATGGAATGCATACATATAATGGGTTGGGAGAATATGAGGTTATTGATTTAAAAACAAGACGGTTTAATATTCTCAATTTTGTTTTTAGAATATTGGGGAAATTTAGAGGATAAAACTATGATTAGAGTTTTTATGGTAGGTATGAGTACCGATAAGGGTGGAGTAGAAGCATATATTAGTAATTTATCTGGCTTCTTATCTGATGAAAATTATGAGATTGTATATTCCTGGCCAGTGATGGAAGTGAAAGGAAAAACATGGGTGTGCCCTCGAAATAGACATAATTATTACAAGTATGCAAAGTTTTGGAAACGCTTCTTTAAAGAAAATCATTTTGATGTGGTATATTATAATACTTGTGATATTGTAAGTGTGGATATGCTGAAATTTGCAAAAAAAGCAGAGGTGCCGGTAAGAATTATACATTCACATAATACAGAGAATCAGATAAAAATGAATATGTTTCATCGAATAACAGAAAAACGTAATCGTAAGAATATCGAAAAAATTGCTACGAATTTATTAGCATGTTCAGAAGATGCAGGATATTGGATGTTTCCGGGAAAGAAGTTTACTGTGATTAAGAATGGAATTGATTGTTCTAAATACAGATATCAATTAGAAAATCGAACAGAATGTCGTAAAAGTATATCTGTTGCAGATGGTTATTTGGTAGGTTGTATAGGAAGGCTTGACCCGAAAAAAAATCCGCTTATGTCAGTGGAAATCATGAAAGAAATATCTAAATTGAATGCAACTGCAAAATTTGTATTTGTAGGTGATGGAGAACTTAGACCACAGGTAGAACAGAAAATTAAAGAATACAATCTTGAAGATAGAATCGTCCTATTAGGGGCTCGTGACGATGCAAATAAATGGTATTCGGCAATAGATTGTCTTATCATGCCATCATTATTTGAAGGACTTCCATTTACTTTAGTAGAGGCACAAGCAGCAAGATTATCTTGTGTGGTATCAAACACCGTATCTGGTGATGCAAATATTACAGGATTAATTGAGTATGTCGATTTGAATCAAAGTACAAAAGTATGGGCAGATCATATATTAGAAGCTTGTGAGAAAGAAAGATTAGATACAAAAGAACAATTAAAGAAAGCAGGGTATTCAATTCAAGATACAGCGGAGCAGGTTGATAAAATAATTCAAACATCATTAGAAAAGAGTGTGCAATGGGAACGAGTAAATTAAGAGAATCAAATTTAGAATATCTCAGAATTCTTAGTATGATTTTTATTGTTGCAGGACACTCAGTGTTGCATGGGGGGGGGAGATGCCTCTGACAGTAAATGGGATTTTTGCTTTAGTAATGACATAGGGGTCAAGAATAGGTGTTAATATATTTGTTTTACTGTCAGGATATTTTTCTGCTACGAATGTAATTTATATAGATAAAATAAAGAAAATTTATATTCAAGTATGGACTTATTCAATTATGATTGCAGTGGTACTGTTTTGGAATATTGTAGACAAGTAATTTTAGGGAGAATAAGTTATAATGATAATAAAAAAAGTAATGGTCAGATTACGTAATACTGTCTGGAATTATAAGCATAAAAAAATAAGTCAGAAAAATCGTGAACGGCTGAATTGCGATGATGTTACTATTATTTCTACAAATTGTACTGGTGGTATTCTATATCACGATTTAGGTCTTGAATTTAAATCTCCAACAGTAAATCTGTTTTTTCGTGCACAGGATTTTATAAAACTGTGTGAAAACCTAGAGTACTATATGAGCATTGATAAATTTGTTGAATGTACGGATAAGAAAATTATTGGAGATAGATAATATCCGGTTGTATATTTAGGAGACTTACTGGTATTTTGTGTTCATTATCATACAGTAGAAGAGGCAGAAAGAAAGTGGAATTCTAGAAAGCAGCGTATCAACTGGGAACATATCGTGATTATAAATTGTGATAGAGAGGGTATGACAGAGGAAGTGAAAGATCGTTTTGAAAAGTTGTCATACCGTAAAGTGATGTTTGTACATAAGCCCGATAAAAACCATCATAGTTGTTTTTATATTAAAGGATATGAAAATCAAGAATCGGTAGGAATTATTACGGATCATAATACATGGGATGGAAAAAGACCGGTGGATCAGTTTGATCGGATTGAGTTTTTAAACAAATGATGAGTATAAAAGGGGAGTATATAAGATGAAAGAACGTATACAATGGATTTATGAAGCAAAAGGAATTGGAATTTTTGCTTTTGATTTTATTCCTTGAATCGTGATAGATCTGATGTTTGTCGTATATGGGAAATTAGGGATTGAGATTATAAATACAAGTTGGTCTGCAGTTGGTTTTGCAATGATAGATGTTTTGGTCTCTATTTGTGTAATTACACCATTTAATTTATTTATTTTGAAATATATGCCATGGTGTTTAGGAAGAAAAAAGGTTAAAGTGAAAAATGATAAGTATTATAATACCAATATATAATGTAGAAAAATATCTTTCAAAATGTATTGAGAGTTTAGTGGGACAAACCTATAAGGATATAGAAATAATTTTGATTAATGATGGTTCACCAGATCATTGTCTGAGTATATGTGAGCAATATTCAAAAAAAGATAATCGTATCATTGTTATTAATCAGGAGAATAAAGGTGTATCTGCTGCAAGAAATGCAGGTTTGAAAATTGCAAAAGGGGAATATATAGGATTTATAGATCCGGACGATTGGATTGCAGTAGACATGTATGAAGGATTACATAGTGTTATCAAACAGAGTGATGTGGATATGGTGATCTGTGGGTATGAGTATTATAGTGAAGACGGAGCTTTAGATGAAAAACGGAAGTATCCTATTCGCGAAAACGAGATTATTAACCAAAAAGAAGTGATGAATCGATTTTTTGATATGCCACCTACGATACGCCATGGAGTTGTAAATAAATTATTCAAAAAAGAATTATTAATTGGGCAGATGTTTAAGGAAGGATTACATTCATCAGAAGATGTGTTCTTTTTGAATGAATATGTTCAAAAAATTCAAAAGGCAGGGGTTGTGCATCAGCCTTATTATAAAAATCTTGTTCGTCAAGGAAGTGCAACGCATGGTGGACTAAGTATAAATAGTTTGGCAGATTCATTTGAAGCTCATGAAAGAATGTATTTAGATTCTATAAGGCGGTATCCTGAGTTGAAAAATCATGCAGCAGCTTTTTTATTAGATGTGTGTACATTGAAATATAACGAAGCAAAAGAAAAATGGGTAAAAATGGAAGAAAATGAAAAGAAAAGTGCAAAAGAGAAGTTAAAAATCATGTTGAAATTTATTAAAAAATATGCACTATATTCAATTTTGGATAAGGAAATTTATTGGAAAACCAGAGTAATGTATTTAATTTTAAAGTAGAGGATTAATGATGAAGAAAATTAGTATTATTGTTCCTGCATATAATGTGGAAAAGTATGTAGAAAAATGTATACAGAGCTTAATAAATCAAAGCTATAAAAATGATTATGAGAAATAGATGGCGAATTATGTCATCGAAACGTATATATTGGAAAGAAAAAGTGATAATGTTAGCTGGATGGTTTTAATAATAATATGAAAGAAGATATAAGAAATATACAAATAAAGTGTATAGAGATATTAGATATTGTAGATGAAATATGTCGCAAATACCATATTGAATACTCACTTTGTGGTGGAAGTGTTGTAGGAGCTCACTTATATCAGGGATGTTTACCTTGGGATGATGATGTGGATTTAATGATGACGAGAGAGAATTATAATAAGTTTCTTTCTGTTATAAAACAGGAACTTCCAAAAGGATTTTCGGTTCATAATTATCAACTTTCAGATACATATTGGTCGTTGTTTACTAAGATTGTTAATGATAATACTACAATAGTTCAAAATGATGGTGCAGTGTCTGGTGTGTTCTTAGATATTACTGTTTATGATAAAATACCAGATAATTATAAACGTAAAGAGGATATATTTCTTTGGAAGATGTCACAGGTGGTTAGTATTGGAAAAATAAAGGGAAAATCGTTAAAGGCGTTCGTAAGAAATATGGTACTTACACTTTTCTTTGGGGATAAAAGTAAATATTATAAGTTTTTTCAAAAACGAGTAGAAAAAATGGGAATACAACTAAATACCATTATTCTGAATTGTTTGGAGCTTTTTGTAATACGTTACCGTATGAACCGGAAATATTTGAAAATTACACAGAAATACAGTTTGAAGGCAAACAATATATGATTGTCAAAGATTATATAAAGTACCTTCAAACACGATATAATAGAACTGATTTTAGAGAGCCGAAAGAAAAGCAAGTTTCACCACATTATCGGTATGTGAGCTTTAGTATTCCGTATAAAGAGTATATAAAATGCAGGAAGTGTAAGGAAAGTTAGATGAATAAAGGGAAAAGAATAATAAAAATATTTGGATATGGTGTAATCTCACAGGTTGTTACATTGTTATTAGGAATTATCATCCCTAAATTGATGATTGTAAGTTATGGTTCAGAAGTGAATGGGTTATTGTCTTCTATAAGACAAGTATTTGTATATGTTGCATTATTGGAGGCTGGAATTGGAACTGCCTCTCTTCAAGCTTTATATGCTCCAGTTGCATTGGGAGATAACAAACGAATATGTGAAATCATGGCGGCAACCAGTGCATATTATAAGCGAACAGGTGTGTTGTATGGTATTGCTGTTATTGGATTAGCTATTTTTTATCCAATTATAGTAAAATCTGATATTCCGGTGATGGTTGTAGTTGCAGTCATTTTATTTCAAGGAGCATCAGGTGTTATTAACTATTTCTTCCAAGGAAAGTTTACAATATTACTTCGTGTTGATGGAAGAGGATACATAACAACGAACCTTAATACTATTGTTTCCGTTATATCTAAATTGGTACAAATCGGTTTGATTTTGATGGGATTCAATGTTATAGCAGTTCAATTTGCTTACTTTGCAATTAACCTTTTATATATTACATGGTATGTCAAAAAGCACTATGATTGGTTAGATTTAAGTGTAGAACCAGATTATAATGCATTAAGTCAGAGTAAGAATGTAATTATTCATCAGATTTCAGGACTTATCTTTAATTATACAGATATTATTGTATTAACACTTTTTGCAGGGCTAAAGACGGTAAGTGTTTATTCCTTATATAGTTTAATTATTAGTTGCGTATCAAATATTATTGATACCTTGTGTAGTAGTGTGGAATTTGTACTTGGACAGGCATTTAATTCTGATAAAAATAAATTCATGAAATTGCAGGAAGTATATGAAACATATTATCTTGGAGTTTCGTTTTTCTTCTTTACGGTTACTTTGATCATGTTGCCATCATTTATGAAGATATATTCATCAGGAATCACAGATGCCCAATATGTAGATAAATATTTACCGCTTCTATTTGTAACTTTGAATGTGCTGATGTATTCGAGAAGAACATCAAGTCAGATCATTAATTTTGCCGGGCATTTTAAACAGACACAGGTAAGGTCAATTATAGAGAGTGCGATTAATCTTACAGTATCATTAGTTTTGGTATTCAAAATAGGAATGTACGGAGTTCTATTAGGGACAATCGCTGCACTTTTGTATAGAACTAATGATGTGATTATTTATGCCAATTGGAATATATTAGGTCGCAAACCTTGGAAAACATATCGAAGATGGATTCAAAATACAATAGTTATGGTTTTACTAGTGGGTAGTCTATATAAAATACTTCCTGAAATCAGTACGCTTATGGCATGGGTAGTGAATGCTATTTGGGTAGCAGTGTTATGTGGGTGTGTTTATTTCGCAATTGATTCGTTTTTTGATAAGGAAAGCTTTCTCTTTATAAAAACGATTTTGATGGGTGTAATCAATAGGAAGAAAAAAAAGAGTCATTAGTGTTTATGCTAATCTAAATTTAGGTCACATGGCTCATTGAAAATTAGGTTACTCTGTTGTGCTAAAATATAGTTGTAACACACCGACCTAATAAGATATAATCTTAGTAGGAAACGAGGTATGTTACAGATGAACCGGAATTTTGTGAGAAGCTTGGTATCGAGCAAAGCATGAGCAAGGCCGGATATCCATATGATAATGCCCCTATGGAAAGATATTTCAATACATTGAAAAATGATCTTATATATCAGCATTATTATCGCACAGAGGATGAACTCTACACAGCAGTCGAAGAATTTGCGTATGTGTAATATAATCATGTATGTCCGCATTCTTATAATAATTACAAAACGCTCTATGAGGCACGCTACGGAGTTACATAACCCTTGTGGCAGAAATTAGGTCATAGTGTTACAGAAAAGCTTGACCACAACAACCACAACATTCTTTATCTAACAACAGGTGTCAAACTTGGCCTATAGTGACCTAGTTTTAAATGAGCGATTGACTGACTTTTCGGTTGACAAATGCACCTAATGAAGAGCCATTAAATAGCGTAATATGTATCGTCCAAACTTGAGGTTAGATTTTCAGGTTTGGACGATTTTTTTAGTGTTACTTCTTCCTTTTCAATTCATTTTTGAAACATTTTTTATCGAATGAGGGGTTGAAGGCGTAGAAGTTCTTTTCGTTGAGTTTATCGGTTAAGAGGCGGAGATTTTCGCCGAAGCGTTGGTAGTGGACAACCTCACGGGCACGCAGAAAGCGAATCGGATCTTTTACATCGTAGTCATCGCAGAATCTGAGGATGTTATCGTAGGTTGTTCGGGCTTTTTGCTCAGCCGCCATACTTTCGTGCAGGTCGGTTATCGGATCGCCTTTAACCTGCATTGATGCAGCTGTATAGGGAAAACCTGCTGCCGCCTGTGGGAAAATTCCGGTTGTGTGGTCAACAAAATAGTCACCGAATCCCTGTTCCTTGATTTCATCCTCGGTGAGGTCTTTCGTCAGCTGATATACTATTGCACCGATCATTTCAAGATGATTAAGTTCTTCTGTGCCTATATCGGTGAGAGTGCCCTTGAGTTCCGGCAATGGCATTGCAAATCGTTGACTCAGATATCGTAATGACGCACCCAACTCACCGTCCGGACCGCCGTATGGCAGAGTGTTACTTATTTTGACTGAGAAATATGTTGAGGTGGGAGGCTTTGCGGTCAAATATTATTCTTTTTGTAATTATGGATAGTAAGTCGTTTTGCGTTTTTAAGGGATAATTTTCTTTAATTGAGAAAGCATCATTAATTAAATTGTTCTTTATGAGAATATTGATTGCTTTAACTACAATTTTTTCAATCTTTTCAATTCTTACGCTGTGCGATGAATGGCAGTTGCCGTGAATGTAGGCGGAGCATTGGAGAAAATTATTTTTAATCGAAACGAGGGTTGAATTGCAGTTTGAACACTTGACAAGATTTTGAATAAGGTGTCTAATTTCGGTTTGTTTATGGGAATGTTCTCTATTTATTATTCTTTGCAAGAATAATATTTGCCTTGTTTGTTCAAAAATTACTTCATCAACAATCGGTTCGTGAGTGCCGTCTGAAATTATCAGGTTATCGTTATAGAAATCTCTGCCCGTTTTGCAGATTGGATTCCACCTGATTTTGCCGATATAAACCGGATTTTGCAGAATATATTCAACGGCACGGCAATCCCAGCGGTTGCCCTTGGCGGTTCTGATTTCTGACGAATTCAAGTTGTCACAAATCATATTTATATCTTTATTATTCAAAAAATCGGCAAAAATTTTACTGACAATCCGGGCTTTTTCGGCGTCAACCACAAGCCTTCCGTCTGTCACTTTATAGCCAAAGGGCGCAATGCTGACGATGCCGCCACGCTCGGCTTTTTCGGTCATTCCTCGCCTTACCTCACCCGAAAGCCGAATCGAATAATATTCGTCCGACCATTCGATAATGCGTTCAATCAGCTTTCCGAAGGGACCGTCATCAACGGGTTCGGACACGCTGATGACTTCAATACCGTTTTTTCTCAACAGCGATTTATAGAAAATGCTTTCCTCCTGATTGCGGGCGAATCGTGAAAATTTCCAGACAAGTACGGCTGAAAACAGGGGAGGCTTTTGCTTTGCAAGGCTTATCATTCGGTTGAATTCAGGTCGCTTGTTGGCATATCTTCCCGAAATTCCGTTGTCACGAAAAATGAAATCCTCATCAATCAGATAGCCTTTTTCATCTGCAAATTTTCTGATGATTTTTAGCTGACTTGACGGTGAAAGCTCAGTTTGATTTTCGGTTGACACCCTTATGTATGCCGCCGCAAAGTGATTTTTATTGTAATTCCCCGACAAATTAATCACCTCTTGAAAGAATAATTCTTTTATGCAATAATATGCCTGCGATTGGAATAAAATTCTTCGGCAAATTTCTCGAAAACACTTTACTTTGCTAACGCACTAATGTATAATATACAAAGATTGTTTTGCAAGGTGATTTGCAGAACATAGGTAGAGAGTATATCAGATTACGGAGGAATAATTATGAAAAAGAAAAAGTTACTTTCTGTACTTCTTGCAGGTGCAATGTCAGCGTCAATTTTTGTAGGTTGCGGTTCTTCTGCAACGGACTGGGATTATATCTCAAACAAAGGAGAGCTTGTTATCGGTGTTACATATTTTGAGCCGATGAACTACCTTGATGCAGACGGCAAGCTTACAGGTTTTGAAACTGAGTTTGCAGAGGCTGTTTGCGAGAAAATGGGTGTTATTCCAAAGTTCCAGAAAATTGACTGGGATTCAAAAGAGGTTGAGCTTAACTCAAAGACAATCGACTGCATCTGGAACGGCCTTACAATTGATGACGACAGAAAGACAACAATGGATATTTCAACTCCTTATATGGAAAACAAGCAGGTTATGGTTGCAAAATCTGATGTTGCAGACAAAATCAAGTCAGCAGATGACCTCAAGGATAAGACAGTAGTTGCGGAGAAGAAGTCAGCAGGTGAAACTGTTGCTCAGACAGACGAGTTCTTCTCAAGTGCAAAGTATGTTTCTGTTGACGCACAGGCTAAGGCTCTTCTCGAGGTTAAGTCAGGCACAGCAGATGTTGCGGTTATCGACTATGTAATGTCAATCGGTACACTCAAGAGCGGTTCTGACTACGCTGACCTCAAGGTTGTTGACGGCAAGGACTTTTCACCTGAGCAGTACGGTATTGCACTTCGTAAGGACAGCCCCGAAACACTCAAAAAGCTTAACGATGCTATTCAGGCAGTTGCCGATGACGGCACACTCGATAAGATTGCAGAGAAGTACAGCCTTCAGGATCTTCTTCTTGTAAAAAAGAAATAATTTAATTAAAATAAGCTTGTACATACAGGGCGGACTATGTTCGCCCGTTGTGCTTTTTATTGATTATAAATTTACAGGTTCAAATTTGTAAGCCTTTTGATATATTCAAAACTGAAAATACTTGGATAGAGTGGTATATAAAATGGATCATTTTTTTAATGTAAGCGGTCAGTTGCTTGAGGGATTCGGCGAAAACTGTATAATTTTCATTGTAACCCTGCTTGCGGCAATTCCGCTCGGACTTATTATCTCAATGGGTTCAATGTCAAAATTCAAGCCGTTAAAATGGCTGACAAAAACATTTGTGTGGATAATCAGAGGTACTCCGCTGATGCTCCAGCTTTTCGTAGTTTTCTATGTTCCGCCGCTTGTGTCAAACGGCAGTGTGACATTTGCACGAATGAACGCCGCACTTATCGCATTTATAATCAATTATGCCGCATATTTTTCTGAAATCTTCCGTGGCGGTATCGAGTCTGTTCCAAAGGGACAGTACGAGGCAGGTCAGGTGCTCGGCATGACAAAGGGTCAGATTTTCTTTAAGGTTGTGCTTTTGCAGGTTGTAAAGAAAATTACTGCACCCATGGGCAACGAAATTATTACTCTTGTAAAGGATACTTCACTTTCAAGCGTTATCGCTATTCCGGAAATCCTTATGAGAGCAAAGGACTTCTCAATGCAGGGACTCATCTGGCCGCTTTTCTATTCGGCAGTATTCTTCCTCGCATTCTGCGGAATTCTTACCTTGCTTTTCTCATTTATCGAGAAAAAGCTTGATTACTACAAGGGTTAAGGGGGAAAGGTTATGTCTTTGTTAAATGTTGAAAACATCCGTAAAAGCTACGGCAAAACAGAGGTTTTGAAAGATATCAGCTTTTCTCTTAAAAAGGGCGAGGTGCTTGCGATTATCGGCTCATCTGGTTCGGGCAAGACTACGCTGTTAAGGTGTCTTAATTTTCTTGAAACTCCGGGCAACGGCAAGATTTCCGTCAATGACAAGGTGCTTTTTGACAGCAATGACAGCTCTGCAAAGAGCGACAGCGAAATCAGAAAAAGACGACTTCACTTTGGACTTGTGTTCCAGTCATTTAACCTGTTTCCGCAATATACGGTTATCGAGAATATTATGCTTGCTCCAAAGCTTGCCGCAAAAGAGCAGATAAAGCAGACAGGCGAATATATGGGCGCAAAAAGCTATAAAGAGGCTCATGAAATTATCAAGAGCAATGCAAAGTCTTTGCTTGAAAGGGTAGGCCTTTCCGAAAAGAGCGAGTCATATCCGTGTAACCTCAGCGGCGGTCAGCAACAGCGTGTTGCAATTGCAAGAGCGCTTGCACTCAATCCCGATGTGCTCTGCTTTGACGAGCCTACCTCTGCACTTGATCCCGAACTCACGGGCGAGGTGCTTAATGTTATCCGCAGTCTTAAAACTTCCGACAGCACAATGATTGTTGTAACTCACGAGATTGAGTTTGCAAGAGATGTTGCCGACAAGATCATTTTTATGGCTGACGGTGTAATCGCCGAAGAGGGCACTCCCGAACAGGTAATCAACAATCCGCAAAATCCAAGAACCCAGGCGTTTTTGTCAAGGTTCAACTGATAACTGAATATTAGGTGAGGAAAGCACTCGAAAGGGTGCTTTTTTACATATTTTTACAAATAACCTTGAAAAGTTTATGCCATTGTGCTATAATAATCGTGTCATTCACTGACAAAGGCACAAAGCCTGAAAAAATGAGAAATCCTGATAGGGAAAACGGAGGAAAAACAAATGAAAAGAATTTTCACAATCAGCGTTGCGGCTGTTATGGCACTTCTTATGGTGCTTTCACTTACAGCTTGCGGTAATTCAACACTCGGCTATTACAAGCTTACAAGTGCAGAAGCAAGCGGTATGAGCTTTGACAGCAGTACTCTTGCCGCTGTCGGTATGGACAAAGGCTACATTCTTCTTAAAGAAGACGGCAAGGCTAAGCTTTCTGCAGCCGGTCAGGAGCAGGAGCTCACATACGATGACAAGAACTTTACAGCAGGGAGCGAGAGCATTCCATACACACTCAAAGACGGTGTTATTACAATGGAAAAAGACGGTACAAAGCTCGTTTTCACATTTGACGCTAACTTCAAGCCCGAATCTTCTAATTCAGAGTCATCAAAGTAATAAAACTTAACGGTGCAAAAATTTCGGCAGTCCAAATCGGACTGCCGTTTTTGTATATCCAACCAAAAAACAAGGGCAGCGGAATTTCGCTGCCCTTAATTTTATAAGATTTTATCAGTCTGAAAGACACTCGTCAAGCGCGTCAACAATTGCGTGCCTGTCCATATGCTGACCGATGAATACAAGCTTGATTTCTCTGTCGCCATATTTTTCGTCCCACTTTTCAGCCATATCGGGATACTCTGCAAGATAGAGCTTCTGCTGTTTCTTTGGGAATGCGGCAAGCCACTTGCCCTGTTCCGTAGCAGTAATCTGAACGCCTGCCTGCTCGAATACATAAACATCTTCTCTCTTGTCATCAAACCAAAGAACACCCTTTGCACGGACTACGCTCTTTGGCCAGTTCTCAACAAACTGCTGGAGCTTGTCCTGATTGAAAGGACGAATGCGGTGGTAAACAAATGAACCGATGCCGTATTCTTCTTCGCCGTCCTCATGATCGTGGTCGTGGTGACAGCAATGACCGTGTTCGTGGTCGCAATGAGAGTGGTCAAGACCGTCCTCATCATGGTCATGATCGTGATGCTCATGTTCGTCATGGTCTTCATCGTGGTGGTGATGGTGGTGATGATGACCGTGACGGTCTGTATCCTCGTCATCTTCATCCTTATCATAAATCTGAGCCCAACCTGCGGATGCGGCTGTTTCTTCAAAATTAAAGCACTTTGTATCAAGAATATCCTTAACTTCAACCTTGCCGAACTGTGATTCAATAATTCGTGCCTTTGGCTGAAGTGTCTTAATCATAGCCTTAACTCTCTTGAGCTGTTCCTCTGTTACCTTGTCAACCTTGTTGAGGATGATTGTTGAACAGAACTCAATCTGCTGGATAAGAAGACTTTCAACATCCTCTTCGTCAACATCTTCCTTGAGGAGATCGTCGCCGCAGCCGAATTCCGTTGCCATACGGAGTGCGTCAACAACTGTAACAATGTTGTCAAGACGGACAAGCTCGGGAATATTGTTTTCCTTATCGCCCTCAAGAACTGAGATTGACTGTGCAATCGGAAGGGGTTCACAGATACCGCTTGCCTCAATGAGAATGTAGTCAAACTTGCCTGACTTTACAAGGTCTGTAATCTGGTTGATAAGGTCAACGCTCAAAGTACAGCAGATACAGCCGTTTGTAAGCGGAACAAGGTTTGTATCTTTCTGAGTAACAACGCCTGCCTTTTGAATAAGCTCTGCGTCAATGTTTACTTCACCGATATCGTTTACGATAACGGCACACTTGTAGCCCTCCTGATTGCCGAGGACATGGTTAATAAGAGTAGTTTTGCCTGCACCGAGATAACCTGTAAGAAGCGTTACGGGAACAGGAAGCTTAATGTTAGCCATATATTTCATTTCCTTTCGTTGAATTGTGCTTATTAATGCGGATTACCGCTGTCCTTAAATATAACACTTTGCAAAATTATTGTCAATACAAAGTACGGAGTGCGGTCAATCCGAATAGCTGATTATTGCTGTACATTTTGTGTTTTTTGTATAATCACCTTTTATTTATTTCGGTTTTATGTTACAATAGTCAAAAGTAATTTTACGGAGATAGATTATGATTGTACTTGCATCTGCTTCACCACGAAGAAAAGAGCTTTTAAGTTTTATAACAACCGACTTTAAAATTGTTCCCGCAGACATTGACGAAACGGTTGAGAACAATGTTCCGCTTGAAAAGCGTCCCGAATATCTTGCCGTCAAAAAGGCATTGCATATTTCAAAAAACGGCTATGAAAAAGATATTGTAATCGGTTGTGACACGGGAGTTTTTGTTGACGGCAAAATGCTCGGCAAACCTAAGAACAGGGAAGATGCCGAGAATATGTTAAAACTGCTTTCGGGCAGACAGCACAAGGTTATCACGGGTTGTTGTACCGTCAAAAACGGTGTTGCAAAATCATTTTCCAATGTAACGCTTGTTGAATTTTTTGAACTTTCCGATTCGGAAATAGAGGAGTACATTGCAACGGGCGAGCCTTTTGACAAGGCAGGTGCATACGGAATACAGGGCAAAGGTTCTCTGCTTGTAAAGAAGATTGACGGCGACTATTTTAATGTTGTCGGACTTCCCGTAAGTGAATTAAACAGGATTTTGAAAAAGGAGTATTCATATGAATGATAATATAAATAAAACAGTCAATGAAATTCTCGAAAGCTATTCAAAGCATGAACAGACTTGCAGACTTTCGGAGGATAACATTATCAACAAATCTGTGCTTATTCAGGTGCTTGAAGAAATCCGCAAGCTGTTGTTTCCGGGCTACTTTGACAAGAACAGAGTAAGAGAAGAATACATCGGCTATATTGTAGGCGACAGAATAGAATTTATTCAGTATAACCTTAAAAAGCAGATTGCAAAGGCTTTAAAGGGTTGCGAAAAGTGCAACGACCTTTCATATGACGAGGTTATGGAAAAGTCAGAAAAGCTGGTTTATGAGTTTCTTTCAAAGATTCCGTCAATCCGTGATTATCTTGCAACAGATGTTGTTGCAGCCTTTAACGGCGATCCTGCCGCATACAGTACGGATGAAATCATTCTCTGCTATCCCGGATTTTTTGCAATCACTGTTTACAGAGTGGCACATGAATTGTGGAAGCTTAAAATCCCGATGATTCCGAGAGTGCTTTCGGAGTACGCACACGGGCTTACGGGAATTGATATTCACCCCGGTGCGACAATCGGCAAGTATTTCTTCATCGACCACGGCACAGGCATTGTAATCGGTGAAACTACCGAGATAGGTGAGAATGTAAAAATCTATCAGGGTGTAACCCTCGGTGCGTTGTCAACAAGAAAAGGCCAGCAGCTTAAAGGTGTTAAAAGACATCCTACTATCCGTGATAATGTTACAATCTATTCGGGTACAACTATCCTCGGCGGTGAAACCGTAATCGGCAAGGGTGCAACAATCGGCGGTAACGCCTTTATTGTGAACTCAATTACTGAGGGTATGAAAGTAAGCATTAAAAACCCCGAACTCCAGTTCAGTCCCGACCTTTCGGAAAACAATCAGGACAAGTATTGGTATTGGATGATTTAAGCTGACGCTTTAATGGAAAATTGAATGCGGATTTGCAACCGTTGAATACATATTCAAGGAAAAATCTCCGTACGGTTTGCAAAGGGAATTCTATCAAATTTGCGAATTCGGAGTTGATGAAAACTTTCGCAGAATGGGTGTTGCAACCAAGCTGATAAATTTTTGCAAACAAGAGGCTAAGAACAGAGGTTTTGACAGGCTGGAACTTGATGTGTGGGAATTCAACGAGGGTGCAATGAGGTTTTACGATTTCGTAGGATTCAAAACCTACAGAGAATACAAGGAAATGGATATTTAAACCGAAAAAATCCGTATGAAGATTGCTCCATACGGATTTTATTTTGTGTATCAAATTTTATTTATTGCCATTTAAAGGTGACGAGTCCGTAAACATAGATAAATGCGATAGCTGTAGGAACTACATATTTGAAAATCGGTTTCATCCACGAACGCACTTTCATTCCAACACCCGTATTGGCTTCTTTAATGAAGTTATCCCAACCCCAGCCGAACTTGTTGCAACAGAACAGAGCAAGCACAAGAGAACCGAGAGGAAGAACATTTGTGGAAACAATGAAGTCCCAAAAATCAAGCCATGTTGTACCCTCTGCAAACGGCTGAAAATGAAGAACGCTGAATCCGAGAGCCGTTGTGAGTGCAAGCACAAACACTACAATTCCGCAAATAAGACTGCCTTTTATTCTTGACCAGCCTGTCAAATCACGAATCATTGCAAGAATATTTTCGCAAACACCCAAAACGGTTGACATTGCCGCAAACACCATAAACAGGAAGAAGAGCGAACCCCATATTCTTCCGCCGGGCATATTGTTGAACACGGTTGCCATTGTGTCAAACAAAAGGTTCGGACCTGAATTAACTTCAAGGTTGTAAGTAAAGCAGGCAGGGAAGATGATTATGCCTGCAAGCAGAGCTACGAGTGTGTCAAGAGAGATAACATTGATTGCCTCGCCCATAAGTGAATGGTCTTTGCCGATATAACTTCCGAAAATAGCCATACCGCCCATACCTGTTGACAGCGAGAAAAATGCCTGATTCATCGCACCCACAACAACATCACCGTTGATTTTTGAAAAGTCGGGTTTGAGGTAAAATGTCATACCCTCACCCGAACCGCTCAAAAACAGACTGTGGATTGCAAGCACAATCATAAGTGCAAGCAAAGCAATCATCATATATTTTGTTATCCTCTCAAGTCCGCCCTGAATGTTGAACGAGAGTATAACAAAGGCTATAACAACCGTTATCATCATAAAAATAACATTGACTGACGGATTTGCAATCATTGTGGTAAATCCGAGGTCACGGTTGTTACCCGTCAGAAAATTTATGAAGTAGTAAATTATCCAACCGCAAACAACTGTGTAAAAAGCCATAATTGCAAGGTTGCCCACAAGGCATGCCCAACCGAAACCGCCCCATTTTTGCTTTGGCTTTTCAAGTTTGCGGTACATTTTAATCGGACTTGTCTGTGCCGCTCTGCCCACCGAAAATTCCATTATCAAACACGGAATTCCCAAAACAATAAGACAGATGATGTACACAAGCATAAAACTTCCGCCACCGTATTGTCCGCACATCCACGGAAACTTCCACACATTTCCGCAACCGATTGCACAGCCTGCCGAAAGCATTATAAAGCCGAGTCGGCTTCCTAATTTTTCACGATTCACAACACAAGTCCTCCTGCCGAATTTATTTTATCTACACAATATTTTTTCGTCATAAATACTGCTCCTTTGTTTATTTTGCAATACAAAGAGTAGTATAGCAAATAAAATACCATTTGTAAAATTGATAAAACTGTGCTATAATAACGAAGATATCGTTCGTATAAAAGAGGATTTAGTTATGGATACCAATGTGCTTAAAACCTTTGTAGCTGTGTGCGAATATTCGGGATTTTCTGCTGCAGCGGAAAAGCTCGGCTATACCCAGTCAACCGTTTCATCACAGATAAAACAGTTGGAAAGCGAGCTTAACACGGTGCTTTTTGACCGCTTTTACCACAGAATCAGCCTGACTTCCGACGGCATAACGGTTCTGCAACACGCAAGAGAAATTCTTGAATCTCACGAAAAGATGCTTGAAGATTTGCGTACCCCCGAAACAATTGAGGGCAACATTCGCCTTGCAATGTCAAGTTCTGTCTGCAACCGATTTTTTAAAGATGATTTTCTTGAGTTCAGAAAGCATTTTCCTAATATTTACCTTGTCGTTGTCGAAAGCGGTACAGAGCAGATGTTTGATATGTTACGCAAAAATGAGGTTGATTTGATTTTTACGCTTGACAGCCACATTTATGATTCGGAATTTATAATTTGTGCAGAGCATGAGGAAAAGGTTCACTTCTTTGCATCGGTTGACAATCCACTTTTGAATAAAGAAAATATTTCGCTAAAAGAATTATGCACCGAGGATTTTGTACTGACCGAAAGTAATATGAGCTACAGAAAATTGCTCAACAAAGAACTTGCCGCACAATCGCTTGAAATTCACCCTGTTTTGGAAATAGGAAACCCTCTACAAATTTGTTCTCTAATCAAAAACAGCAAAATGATCTCGTTCTTGCCTGATTTCATCACGGAGGATTACTACAATTCGGGAGAGATAAAACATCTTCCCGTCAACGATTGTGATGTTTCGGTGTGGACGCAGTTGCTTGTCCACAAAAACAAGTGGAAATCTCCTGCGCTTAATGCGTTTATTGATTTTTATCGGGATGTTATACGAAAATAAAAAGTATCACATTTTGCCTTACGCACCGCCGTATTGCGTTATGATAATCTTGGCAAGCTTTGCGTTCGGCTTTTTGATATTGACGGGGTACTGTAACTTTTTTTCATAGACAAACATCAGCAATCCTCCTCGTTTTCCCACGGCCACGGTCCCTTTATCCAGCTCCACATATTGGTGCTTGTCATACTCTTTTTCAAAGGACCGAATTTTTCTTCATATTCTTCAACAAGCGGTTTCAATTTTTCTTTGAAACCGTTCATTTTTTGTATCATTGCCGTATCGTGCGGATGAGTGTCAAGATAAATCTGAAGGTCAAGTGCGGCAAATTCGTAGGTTGAAATTTTCTTTAAAAGAATTTCTCTTTCAGTCAAGTCCCTCACCACATTTCTTTCCGTAGAATGGCTTGTTGAGAACGGGGAACATTGTACCCGACTCAAGTCCCTGCAACGGGCTGTAGGTTGGGGAGTCGAACTGCTGAAAGGGAACATATGCCATAGCCTCGCTCGTTCTCTTTGGCAGACACGGTATTCCGTACTGCTGAGAAATAATTTCTTTAATATCCAATTTAATTCTCCTTTTTGTTCAAACTTATGAACATTGCTGTTCATTCTCATAATATGCCCGTTTCATACTTGTGTTTACATAATAAAAAACAGAGCCGACAGCAATGCCGTCAGCCCTGATACAGAGGTTTTACCGTGAATATCCGATTAAATGTTAATTAACCTTTTTGGCAGAATTTGAAGTAACCTTTGCAATGATTGCAAAAACTACGCAAAGCACAATTCCGATTGCCGAAACGATGCCTACAAGAGTGAAGTTTGTGTTTGAAATGAGTGAAAAATCAAGCACACCGCTGTCGGGATTCTGAAGTGACGCAAAAACTGCAACAGCGTCAACAATTACGGCAACCATAAGTGAAAGAATTGAAATTGATGCCGTAACAGTTTCTGTAAGGTTTTTTTCAATTTTCTTTGCAACGCTGATTTTTTCACTTCTGAAGTTAAGACAGCCGAAAAGCCAGAATACAGCCGCCGCATTAATTATTGTTTCGGGAATCATATATGTAGCGTTGTAGCTGAGTGAATAGAGAAGTCCGTCGGTTGACGGGATTGAAACACCTGCCCATACGGTACAGCCCGAAATTACATGACAGATATATCTCAAAGCACAAACTCCTACCGTGCCTGTTACGGCAGCGGCAGACGGATTGCTGACCTTGTTTCTGAGAAAGCCTGCAAGGCCGATAACCGTGAATGCAATTACATAGTCGAAGAGAATGATTGTTACGGCTGCCCAGAATGAAGTTGCGTATGAAAGGGTTGAAGCTCCCTGAATAAGCTGAATAATGCTGAATACAAATCCCGAAAGCAATCCCCATTTTACACCGTGACGATATGAGATAATTACAATCGGAACAATGCTGAATGCGGTAACACTGCCGCCGTAGGGAAGCTCTAAGATTTTTACAAAGCTTAAAACTGCCGCAAGTGCAATCATAATTGCACATTCGCACATAACAAGTGCATTTTTCTTATTGTTCGTTTTCATTAAAACTACTCCTTAAAATAAAATTCTTTCGGAGAAAAAACACAACAAAAAAGGAGTATGCCAAAAAGACATACTCCAAGTGCGTACACTTCAAGCTTGATATGTCCCTTCGTTGGCATTATCCAAATCAGGTTGACGGTCGAAATCGAATTTCCTCTCAGCCGGTAACAGCTCCCGTTTTGTATGTGATTATTCTCACTCTGATTACGAATATTACACATCTTTAGGTTGTGTAATATCTGCACTATGATTATAAACTGTATTTGACAATTTGTAAAGCCTTTTGTGTGCAATGTTACAGATAATCGCATATTAATTGACAAACACTTTGCTTTTGTGATAATATGTATCCTGTGATTTTGCGGTTTATTGCCGAATGGCAGTAAATTTTGCAACAATTGATAAACTAATTGAAGAAGGTTTTTTAATGGACAGCAGATTTAATTCACCGGCTGAAATTGCGTCGCTGGTGTCAAAATCAGGTGTAACAAAATCAATGCTTTCTCTGCCGAAAATGATTTTGCTCGGACTTATGGCAGGCGCATTTATCGCATTCGGCGGTGCGGCAAGCGATGTTGCAATGCACGGAGTTGCCGATGTGGGGCTTGCAAGAGTGGTTGCAGGCGTAATCTTCCCCGTGGGACTTATGCTCGTTGTGTTTACGGGAAGTGAACTCTTTACAGGCAATTGCCTTATGATTATTCCGACACTTGAAAAGAAAATTAAGCCTGTTTCAATGATAAAGAATCTTGTTACGGTTTATATTTCAAATTTTGTCGGTGCAATGATTATTGATTTGCTGATATTTTTTTCGGGACAGCTCAATTATTCAAACGGCGGACTCGGTGCCTTTACAATCAAGGTTGCACTTGCCAAAACAACAATCAATCCTGCAACGGCAATTATCAGCGGCATACTTTGTAACATTCTCGTGTGCCTTGCAATCGTTATGGCAACAGGCGCAACAGATGCAATAGGTAAGATTTTCGGCGTATTTTTTCCGATTTGTGCATTCGTAGTCTGCGGATTTGAACACTGCGTTGCAAATATGTTCTATATTCCGACAGGTGTTATGGCGGCAATGAATCCCGAATATGTTGCAAAAGCTCAGGAGCTTTACGGTATTACGGCACAGCAATGTCAGAATCTTGCAAACCTTTCGGGCTGTGAATCTCTGCTGTTCGTTACAATCGGCAACATAATCGGCGGTATGGTCTTTGTGGGACTTCCGCTCTATTTTGCCTATATTCGCAAAAAGAAAAGTGCTTAAAATACATAAACATAAATAATTCATGAGAGCAGTCGTTTTGACTGCTCGTTTTCTTTTTAGTGCAAATTATTTAAAAGTATGTTATAATAAGCCTTACCAAACAAAAACGGAGGATATAATGGATTATTCACAGATTCTTTCACAGCAGTTTAATATTAAAGAGGAGTATGCCAAAAACATCATCACATTGCTTGATGACGGCAACACTATTCCTTTTATTGCACGATACAGAAAGGAAATGCACGGTTCAATGGATGACCAGTTGATTCGTGAATTTGCCGAAAAGCTTGAATATTTAAGAGGACTTGACAAGCGCAGAGATGAAATCCGTTCACTCATTGACGCACAGGAAAAGCTTACCGATGAAATCAACCTTGCACTTGACAAGGCTGCCACACTAAGCGAACTTGAGGATATTTACCGTCCGTACCGTCCAAAGAGAAAGACAAGGGCGTCAATTGCAAAGGAAAAGGGACTTGAACCGCTTGCTAACGATATTTTAAAGCAGGAAAAAGGTTTTGATCCGTCAAAGTCGGCAGTTGATTATATTGACGAAGAAAAGGGAGTTACCTCCGTTGAAGATGCAATTCAGGGCGCAATGGATATCATTGCAGAACTTGTGTCGGATAATGCGGAAATCCGTAAGAGAATAAGAAATCTTACAAACGCAAACGGTGTGCTTGTGTCTGTTGCAACAGATGAAGAAAAGGACAGCGTTTACAAAAATTATTATGACTACAAAGAGCCTGTTAAAAAGATTGCAGGTCACAGAGTGCTTGCCGTGAATCGTGGCGAAAAAGAGGGATTTCTCAAAGTCAGCATTGAAACCGACAGCGAAAAACCGCTTAATTCAATTTTCAGAGCAATGATTACAGAAAAAAATCAGCTTTGTTCGGACATTATCCGTGAGGCTTGCACAGACGCTTATCAGCGACTTATTTATCCCTCAATTGAGCGTGAGGTCAGAAACGACCTTACAGATACCGCCTCCGAAAATGCTATGAAGGTTTTTGCCGTAAACCTCAAGCAGCTGCTTATGCAGCCGCCTGTAAAGGGCAAAACCGTGCTTGCACTTGATCCGGGATATCGCACAGGCTGTAAGACTGCCGTTGTTGACAGCACAGGCAAGGTGCTTGATACAACCGTAATTTATCCTACACATTCAGACAAAAAGATTCAGGAATCAAAGCAGACATTGCTCCACCTCATCAAAAAGCATCATGTTGATATTATTTCAATCGGCAACGGTACTGCAAGCAAGGAAACCGAGATGTTCACAGCCGAAACAATCAAAGAGGCTGACCACCCCGTTTATTATATGGTAGTCAGCGAGGCAGGTGCGTCGGTTTATTCGGCATCAAAGCTTGCCGCAACAGAACTTCCCGACCTTGACCTCACACTCAGAAGTGCCGTGTCAATTGCAAGACGACTTCAGGATCCTCTTGCAGAGCTTGTTAAGATTGAGCCTAAGGCAATCGGTGTCGGTCAGTATCAGCACGATATGCCGCAGAAAAAACTCGGTGAAACACTTGACGGTGTTGTAGAGGACTGCGTAAACTCGGTTGGTGCAGACCTTAATACGGCATCGCCTGCACTTTTGTCGAGAGTGTCGGGACTTAACGCAACCGTGTGCAAGAATATTGTTGCTTACCGTGAAGAAAACGGTGCGTTCTCATCAAGAGCAGAACTCAAGAAAGTTCCGAAACTCGGACCTAAAGCGTTTGAGCAGTGTGCAGGATTTTTGCGTGTTCCCGAAAGCAGAAATCCGCTTGATAACACAGGCGTTCACCCCGAAAGCTACAAGAGTGCAAAAGAACTTTTAGGACTTCTTGAATATTCTGACAAAGAAATAAAATCAGGCAACTTCTCCGATATTCAGCAGAGAGTAAAGGCAAAGGGAACAAAGTCACTTGCCGATGTTCTCGGAATCGGACTTCCGACCCTTGACGATATTGTAAAGGAACTCTCAAAACCGGGCAGAGATCCCCGTGACGAACTGCCTGCACCAATGCTCAGAAGTGATATTCTCGACATCAAGGATTTGAAAGAGGGAATGGAGCTTAAAGGCACGGTCAGAAATGTAATTGACTTCGGCGCATTTGTTGATATCGGTGTTCATCAGGACGGACTTGTTCATATTTCGCAGATTTGCGATAAGTATATCAAGCACCCAAGCGAAGTTCTCAAAGTAGGTGATGTTGTAAATGTAAAGGTTCTTTCAGTTGATCCCGAAAAGAACAGAATTTCTCTCACAATGAAATTTTAATGCGAATAAAGCAAAAAGACAGTTCTATTGTTCCGTAAATCGCCTTTGCATTATTCCGCAAGCGTTGATATTGTTCCGCAAAAGGAGAATTTTAAATGCGTAAACTGGCTGTATATGTACACGGAAAGGGTGGTAATGCTACAGAATCGGAGCATTACAAACCTTTGCTACCTGAATATGATGTTATAGGCTTTGACTATAAATCAGAAATACCGTTGGATGCAAAACAGGAATTTACAAATCTGTTCGATAATTATTGCAAAAATTATGATTATATAGTTCTGATTGCGAATAGCATAGGTGCATTTTATTCTATGAATGCCTTTTCAGATAAACAGATGGACAAAGCTATGTTTATTTCGCCTGTTGTAGATATGGAAAACCTCATTACCAATATGATGAAATGGGCGAATGTAACAGAGAATGAACTTCGTGATAAGAAAACAATCTCTACTGAATTTGGTGAAACTTTATCTTGGGAATATCTTTGCTATGTTCGTGAAAACCAAATTTCTTGGAATGTACCCACCTCAATTTTATACGGTGAAAATGATAACCTTACATCATTTGAGATAATCAATAAATTTGCAGAGAAGATAAACGCTGACCTTACTGTTATGAATGGCGGTGAACATTGGTTTCATACAGCTGAACAGGTGAAATTCTTGGATAATTGGCTAACAAAGTTCATTTGATGTTATTTACAATGACGAGGTGTGCTTATGAAAAAGGCAGCTGTAATAATTTGTACTATTGTTATTTTTGCGTTTTCGTTGATTGGGTGCGGTGATAAAGATACGGTCGCCTATAATCTGAAACTCAATGTTTCAAGCGGTGAAGTTGCGGAATCGTTCGACACACACGGCGGATTTAACGGTGACGGAGCAACTTTTGCCAAAATTAAATTTTCGGATGACAGTGCTTTAGCACAAATCGAAAATAATAATGTATGGACGCCGTTGCCGTCCGATGAAACGGTTCAGGCTTTGTTATATGGCGATTATAGTGGCTTTGTGTGCGATGAAAACGGCAATTCACTCATACCCGAAATTAAGAACGGCTATTCAATGCTGATTGACAAGCAAGATGACAGTCTTACGAATATGCTTGAAAGAGCGTCGCTTAATTTTGTATTGGGAGTTTATGACACCGACACAAACACGCTTTATTACTATGAGTTAGACACATAATTTCAGCGTTCAAAAAGGTGGGGAGAATATGCTTATAAAAATCGGTGATTTTGAATTTACCGAGGTATGGGATTGGTCGGAAAAAGTGTATCGCCTTATTGAAAGCAGCTGAGTAAAAACAAAGGCTGACGAGAAATCGTCAGCCTTTTGTGTGTAATATTCGGTAATTATTCAGCCTTTTACTGCATATGATTTTCAAGGTGATTTTTCAATGCGGCAAAGGTTTCGTCGCTGATAATGTGTTCCATTTTGCAGGCATCTGCGGCGGCAGTTTCGGGATTAACTCCGAGCGTAACAAAGAGCTTTGAAAGAACGGTGTGTCTTTCATATGTTTTTTCTGCAATTTCCCTGCCGAGGTCGGTGAGAATAAGCGAGCCGTCATCGCCGACTTTAAGATAACCGCCCTCTTTGAGAAGACCAACGGCACGGCTGACGCTCGGCTTTGAATATCCCATTTCTTCACATACATCAATTGATCTTATATAATTGCTCTTTTTTGAAAGAACATATATTGTTTCAAGGTACATTTCACCTGATTCTTTTAATTGCATAGTCTGCACTCCTTTACATTGTCTAATCATATCATGATATGAACAAAAAATCAATAAAATTAATTGTGCTTTCAATAATTATGAAAAAACGATTTACCAAAATCAACAAAAATAATATCCGAATTACAGGCGTGAAATATTCAATTTGCCAAAATTCAAAATAAAATAAAATTTTTTCGCAAGCCTATTGACATATTTCGAGTTTTATAGTACCATATAATCGGTTAGCGAGAGCTAACCTTTGATTAACAAATATTGTTAGTATCTGCTAACTTAAAGGAGATTGATTTTATGATGCCTTTGATGTTTGCTAACACAGGTGAAACCAATATTATAAAGAAAGTCGGAGGTTCTCCCGAGGTTAAAAAGCACCTTGAAAATCTCGGTTTTGTTGCCGGCGGAGAGGTTACCGTTATTTCGTCACTCGGCGGAAATGTTATTGTTAACGTAAAGGAAACACGAGTTGCAATCAGCGAAGAAATGGCTCGTAAAATTATGATTTGATTCTATGTAACAAACACACGGCGGAGTTGTTCCGAGAGGTGTTTTTATACGGCTTTATGCTCAATTTTAGATGGAGGAAACTGTTATGAAAACTTTAAAACAGGCAAAAGTAGGTGAAACCGTAAAGGTTGTTAAGCTTCACGGTGAGGGCGCTGTCAAACGCAGAATTATGGATATGGGCATCACAAAGGGTGTTGAAATTTACATCAGAAAAGTTGCTCCGCTCGGAGATCCGATTGAAATTACTGTCAGAAATTATGAACTTTCGCTCAGAAAAGCCGATGCTGAAATGATTGAAGTTGAGTAATTCGGACTTGCAAATCCTACGGGAGAAATCCCGTATTTTTATAACATTACGGTTAGCTTTTGCTAATCCAAGAGAGGATAACTGATATATGGAAATTAAAATTGCTCTTGCAGGTAACCCTAACTGCGGTAAGACAACTTTGTTTAACGCACTCACGGGTTCCAATCAGTTTGTCGGTAACTGGCCCGGCGTAACTGTTGAGAAAAAAGAGGGTAAGCTCAAAAAGCACAAGGATGTTACAATCATGGACTTGCCCGGTATCTATTCACTTTCACCTTATACTCTTGAAGAGGTTGTTGCCCGTAACTATCTTGTAGGTGAACGCCCCGATGCGATTCTCAATATCATTGACGGTACTAACCTTGAAAGAAACCTTTACCTCACAACACAGCTTACAGAACTCGGTATCCCTGTTGTTGTGGCAATCAATATGATTGACCTTGTTAAGAAGAACGGCGATTCAATCAACATTGATGAGCTTTCAAGACAGCTTGGTTGTAAGGTTATGGAAATTTCGGCTCTTAAAGGCACAGGCATTATGGAAGCTGCCGAGGCTGCAATCAAAGCCGCAGGCTCAACAAAGACAATCCCCATGCACAGCTTTAACGGTGCTGTTGAACACGCAATCGCTCACATTGAAGAGGCTGCGGTTCACGATATGCCCGAGGAACAGCAGCGTTGGTACGCTGTCAAGATTTTTGAGCGTGACGACAAGGTTCTTGCAAAGCTTGACATTCCGCAGAATGTTATTGACCACATTGAAAAAGATATTCAGGCGGCTGAAAAAGAGCTTGATGATGACGCAGAGAGTATCATCACTAATGAGAGATACATCTACATTGCCTCAATCATCAAGAGCTGTTATAAGAAGAAAAACAAGGGTAAGCTTACAACATCGGACAAGATTGATAAGGTTGTAACCAACCGTTGGCTCGGTCTTCCGATTTTTGCGGTTATTATGTTCCTTGTTTACTACATCTCAATGCAGACAGTAGGTACTGCCGCAACTGACTGGGCAAATGACGGTCTTTTCGGTGACGGCTGGCACCTTTTCGGTATCGGCTCATCACAGGCTGCCGAGGCTGAAGAAACCTACGGTGATTCAGATGCAATTATCGAGGCATTCAATGCTCAGTACGGAAATGACGACATTGCCGAAGCTGTTGACCTTGAATCTGAAAATTATTCCGAAGACGCCGCTAAGGCTGCTCTTGCAGAACTCGTAAATCTCACACCTTCAGACGCAAGCGTTACATATTCTGTTCAGGATGAAGAAACTCTTGAAATTACAGAAACTCCCGATACTAAGAAATCTGATCTTGAAAAGGCTGTTTCAAACTACCTCAACACAGATTATAAAGAGGGTTACGGTGCTCCTGATGCCGCAAAATACGGAATCTGGGTTCCCGGTATTCCTGTTCTTATCGGCAACGGCCTTGATGCAATCAACTGTGCAGACTGGCTCAACGGTCTTATCCTTGACGGTATCGTAGCCGGCGTAGGTGCGGTTCTCGGCTTTGTTCCGCAGTTGCTTGTACTCTTCCTTTTTCTTGCTTTCCTCGAAAGCTGCGGTTATATGGCTCGTATCGCATTCGTACTTGACCGTATCTTCCGTAAGTTCGGCCTTTCGGGTAAGTCGTTTATCCCAATGCTTGTAGGCACAGGCTGCGGTGTTCCGGGTATCATGGCGTCCCGTACAATCGAGAATGAGCGTGACCGCCGTATGACTATTATGACAACAACATTCATTCCCTGCGGTGCTAAACAGCCGTTTATCGCTATGATTGCAGGTGCTGTCTTCGGTGGTTCACCGTGGATTGCAACATCGGCTTACTTCATCGGTATGGCTGCAATCGTAGTTTCAGGCATTATGCTTAAAAAGACAAAGATGTTCTCAGGCGATCCCGCTCCGTTTGTAATGGAGCTTCCGGCTTATCACCTTCCGACAGTAGGCAACCTTCTCCGTTCAATGTGGGAGCGTGGCTGGTCATTCATCAAGAAAGCCGGCACAATCATTCTCCTTTCTACAATCCTTGTTTGGTTCACAACATACTTCGGATTTGTTGACGGTACATTCCGTATGCTCGGTGAGGACGAAATCGGAAACTCAATTCTTGCCGCAATCGGTAACGGTCTTGCATGGATTTTTGCACCGCTCGGCTGGGGCAACTGGCAGGCAACTGTTGCTTCTATCACAGGTCTTGTCGCTAAGGAAAACATTGTTGGTACAATGGGTATCCTTTATCCGGGCGGATGGACAGAAATCGGTGCCGCATTCACAGGACTCAGCGGTTTCTCGTTCCTTCTCTTCAACCTTCTCTGCGCTCCTTGCTTTGCCGCTATGGGTGCTATCAAGAGAGAGATGAACAACATCAAGTGGTTCTGGTTCGCAGTCGGTTATCAGTGCGTATTTGCTTATGCAATTGCATTTATGGTATTCCAGTTCGGTTCAATCTTTGCAGGCGGCCTTAATGTAATCGGTCTTATCTTTGCCGTTGCAGTATTTGCATTTATGATTTATATGCTCGTAAGACCTTACAAAGAGGCTACAACTCTTAAAGTTAAGTCGGCTAAGAAGTAATAAATTTATTGATTAACAATGGGAGGAATAAATATGTTGGAATGGTTAGCGGCTAATATCGGCACAATCATTGTTGCATTAATTGTTATTGCCGTGATTGCTTTTGTGGTTGCCCGTATGGTAAAAGACAAAAAAGAGGGCAAATCCTCCTGCGGCGCAAACTGTGCGCACTGTGCGTGTCACGGTGACTGTCATAATCATAAGTAAATGTTTTGTAGGGGGTACAGTCCAAAAAACTGTACCCCTTCTTGTTTGTTATTGAAATTATGAATTTGGTGTTGAAGAAATTTTACGGTGTAAAGTGTATTTCAGAACTGTTCTGAATCGTAAAAAATAAAAGGAGAGATAAATATGGAGTATGTTTTTTACGGGTTGCTTGCCGTGGCATTCATTGCGTTTGTGGTTCTCGTAATCAGAAGTTACAAGAAAAAGCTTGCAAGCGGATGTTGCGGTGCAAGTGACGAAAGCGTTAAGAAAAACAAGGTTGCCGATAAGGATAAGTCACATTATCCCTATGAAAAAACTCTTGTTGTTGACGGAATGGTCTGTAAAAACTGTTCCGCAAGAGTAGAAAACGCACTCAATTCAATTGACGGTGTGTGGGCGGAAGCCGATGTTTCTTCCGGCAGAGTTACGGTCAGAATGAAAAGAGAAATTGAGGATAAAGTCCTCAAAAAGACAGTTAACGATATAGGTGCATACACCGTTATGAAAGCGGAATAAGGGTTTTAGGAGCTTATGGCAGTATTGCAGAAAATTGACAATCCATACGGTATGATACAGACTGTTGAACACTGCGAATCGTTCAGCATATACCGTTCACAGGACAGCACGGGCGATTGCGAGGTCACCGTGTATCCTGTGTTTTCAGGCATTGAGCTTGTGTATTACGATGTACATATGCAAAGTTGTGACATTAATCTTGCAAAGGGAAGAGAAATGCTCATCATCACGCATTGTCAGGAGGGCAGAATTGAGTTTGAATACAAAAACGGCGAATATCTTTACCTTGCGTCGGGTGATTTGTCGATACAGAAGAACACGGAGAACATCCGACACAGATATTGTCCGCTGAGCCACTACCACGGTGTGTCGGTTGCAATTGATATGAACCGTGTGCCAAGGTGTTTTTCGTGTATTCTTGACGATGTTTTTGTCAGCCCCGAAGAGCTTGAAATGAAATTCTGTTCCGAAAAGCCGTACTCAATTATGCGTGAAAATATCAGCATTGAGCATATTTTTTCGGAACTCTATTCCGTTCCCGAAAATATCCGAAAGGGTTATCACAAGGTTAAGGTGCTTGAACTTCTTTTGTTTTTGAGCGGTCTTGAATACAAGGGTGAGAGTGAGGAAAGACGATATTTTTCACGCTCACAGGTTACCGCCGCAAAAGAGGCAAAAAAATATCTGCTTGCTCATCTTGACGAGCATATAACAATTACGGAGCTTGCCGATATGCTCGGCATCTCTTCAACTTCTCTTAAAATTTGCTTTAAGGGTGTCTACGGCGACACGATTAACGGCTACATAACGAACTGTAAAATGCAAAAGGCCGCTTCGCTTTTGAAAAACACCGACAAAAGTGTGCTTGAAATTGCAGGAATTGTCGGCTACAACAACGGCAGTAAGTTTGCGGGTGCTTTCAGAAGGGTGATGAACAAATCGCCGAATGAGTACAGAAAATCGCTCGTCTGAACAGAGCCTTATATGTCCGTAAAGAGCAGTAAAAAGACTTTGTAAAGTGCTATAATAACATTGTCGAAAAGATACGCCTATAATTAAAGTACAGATGTTACCCACCGCCAAAGCGGCGTGAAACATCGCAGAGTTTCATTCTGAGTATGAAACTCTGAGGAGCTAACGCTCCTTGCATTACTTGCAAGCTGTCGCAATCACTGCTTTTTGCAAGCAAAAGCAGGTGCATTGCTCCGCTTTAAATCATTTCGACAGACTGCGGAAATATCCGCAGAGTATTTGATGATTACTTTGCCGGGTAATTATTCATAATATCTCTTCTCCTTTCAGGGACAGCGTTTGCTGTCCCTAAATCTTTGCTGAAATTGTCTGTCCGTTTGGAGCGTAGAAAACCTTTTAAGAGCCGATAACAACCTTGATTGATGGTACATTTTAACTGTAAGATAAAGACAACAAAATAGTCTTGCTTATGGAATTAAGTTAGCGAAAGCTAACTGTGAAACAATTGTCGGATAATCACTGTGGTGTATTTATTCAATTCTATTCAAATCATTCATTCAATTATTTAGAGGAAAAGATGTCAGAAGATTTAATTATCAAGCATTGTTCCCCAACGCTTGCAGGAATAAAAACGGCTAACCTTTTTAACTGTCCGTACTCATCACGGCTTGAGTGCGAATGTGATGTGAGAAAGCTGAATAAAATGTTCTGCAAAAAGGGAATAAAAGTTCTGCCACTGAAGTTCAGCAACGGAAAGGCTTTAATCTATATTTTTCGCCCGTCCAAGCTTGCTGTTGATTTGTCCGATGAATATGCGTGCAAGCTGCTTGAGTCGCAGGGGTATCATTCACACGATGCCGCACGCTGTATAAGGGAGCTTCGCCACCGACTTAAAGACTCAACCGAGTTCCCGCACGAAATCGGACTGTTCCTCGGTTATCCTCCCGAAGATGTCCGTGGCTTTATTCTTCATAAAGGAAATTGCTGTAAATATTCAGGTTGCTGGAAGGTTTACGGTAATGAAGAAAAAGCAGCCAAAGAGTTCGCCAAATTCAAAAAATGTTCTGACATCTATTACTCTAAGTGGTTACAGGGCACACCTATTCAGAAACTGACGGTTGCGTGTAACTGACTTAAAGTGTAATCAAGTACAAAAACTGAAAGGTGAGTATATAATATGAGTAAAGTAGCAGTAGTATTCTGGAGCGGTACAGGTAACACAGAGCAGATGGCGGAAGCCGTTGCCGAGGGTGCAAAGTCCGCAGGCGCAGAAGTTACTCTTGCAAATGTAAACGATTTTGATTCTTCATCGGTTGCCGATTTTGACGGCATTGCATTCGGTTGTCCTGCAATGGGTGCGGAGGTTCTTGAGGACAGCGAGTTTGAGCCTGTTTTCAATGAATGTGAAAGTGCTTTAAACGGCAAAAGCATTGCCCTCTTCGGTTCATACGGCTGGGGTGACGGCGAATGGATGAGAAACTGGGAAGACACCTGTAAGGGTGATGGTGCAAACCTTGTTTGCGAAAGCGTTATCTGTAACGAAACTCCCGATGACGACGCCCTTGAGGCTTGCAAAAAGCTTGGCGCATCACTTGCTTAACTTAGGCTGTAAGTATTCAATTAGTTAATACCAATTTCATAATTTCATAGAAACGCCTGTTTACGCTTGTAAGCAGGTGTTTTTATTTGTTCGTTATTATTATTTTATATTCTGTTTGCGAATTATGAATAAGACTTAAAAAAATCCTGCAAAAATTCCCTTTGTTTATTCCAAAAAAACTTGATTTTAAAGCCTTGTTGTATTAAAATAAGCAGTGGATACATATAGAAAAGGAAGTAATTGGTATGCTTACATTAGACAAAATCTATCACGCATCATATGTTTTGAAGGATGTTATCAGACAGACTAATATTGTTCAGGCAAGGGGTATTTGTGATGATTGTGATGTTTATCTCAAACCCGAAAATCTTCAGATTACAGGTTCATTTAAGGTAAGAGGTTCAGGTTACAAGATTTCTCAGCTTACCGAAGAAGAAAAGGCAAGAGGTGTTATTGCCTGTTCTGCAGGCAACCACGCTCAGGGTGTTGCACTTGCTGCTACAAAGTACGGTATCAAGTCGCTTATCTGTCTGCCTGACGGTGCACCTATTTCAAAGGTTGAGGCTACTAAGAACTACGGAGCCGAGGTTTGTATGGTTCCGGGTGTTTATGATGATGCTTATAACGAGGCTTTAAGACTTCGTGATGAAAAGAACTATACATTTATCCACCCGTTTGACGATGAAAATGTAATTGCAGGTCAGGGTACAATCGGTATCGAAATTATGAATGAAATGCCCGATGTTGACGCTGTTGTATGTGCAATCGGCGGCGGCGGACTTATTTCGGGTGTTGCCTGTGCAATCAAGAGCCTTAATCCTAACATTAAGGTTTACGGTGTTCAGGCAGAGGGCGCTCCTTCAATGGTTGAGTCAATCAAGAACGGCGAGCCTGTTCATCTTGACAGCGTTTCTACAATTGCTGACGGTATTCAGGTTAAAGAACCGGGTGAGCATACATTTGAATATGTTAAGAAGTATGTTGACGATATCGTAACGGTAAGCGATGACGAAATTTCATCTGCAATTCTCAAGCTTATTGAGTCACAGAAGATGATTGCCGAGGGCGCAGGCGCAGCTCCTTTGGCTGCTGTAATGTTCAACAAGCTCCCCGTTAAGGGCAAGAAGGTTGTTTGCGTTGTATCAGGCGGTAACATTGATGTTACAATCCTTTCAAGAGTTATCAAGCGTGGACTTCTCATGACAGGCAGACAGCAGACTTTCTGTGTTGAACTTCAGGATAAGCCGGGTCAGCTCGTTGCCGTTTCAAATATCATTGCCGAAAAGGGCGCAAATGTAATTTCTATCCACCACGAAAGAGGCGGAGAGGGTACAGATGTAAACGGTTGTTATCTCCGTGTTGTTCTTGAAACAAGAGATTTTGCTCAGATTAAAGAAATTCGTGATGCACTTGTTGACGCAGGCTTTAAGCTTGTTTAATCAGTAATTTTTAATATATTGACAGGAGGTCATTATAATGGAAAAGGTTTATACTAAAAATGCTCCCGATGCTATCGGTCCGTATTCACAGGCTGTAAAGGTAAACGGTCTTGTTTTTACATCCGGTCAGATTGCAATTAACCCTGCAACAGGCAATGTTGAGGCTGCAACAATTGAGGCTCAGACAGAACAGGTTTGCACAAACCTTAAAAATGTTCTTGAGGCATCAGGCAGTTCACTTGAAAAAGCTGTTAAGACAGTTTGTTTCTTAAAAAATATGGAAGATTTCGGTGCCTTCAATGAGGTTTACGGCAAGTATTTCACATCAAAGCCCGCAAGAAGCTGTGTTGCAGTAAAACAGCTTCCAAAGGATGTCCTTGTTGAAGTTGAGGTTATTGCAGAAGTTTAATTCTGATTAAGAATTAAAAATAATATCCGTATAAAAATTACAATCCCGATTAACCGTAAAAAGTTAATCGGGATTTTTGCGTTTATATTTGAAATATATGTTGTTATGAGAATGTAGGGGCGGATAGTTTGTAATGCCCACAAAACATATCAAGCCCGAGCGTAGTATTGTAATTGTTTGTACAATTTATCAACAATATTTTTTAAAATAAAAAAATCGGGAACAAGAATTTGCGTTTGTGCACAAACCTTATTCCCGAAATTATCGAACAATTTAATTCTATTAGCCGACAGCCTTTAAAAGCTCGTCAACCTTATTTGTCTTTTCCCATTCAACACCGAGTTCTTCTCTGCCCATATGACCGTAAGCGGCAAGTGGGAGATACTTTGTTTCTGTGAGCTTGAGCTGTCTGATGATAGACTGCGGACGGCAGTCAAATACCTTTTCAACAGCGTTTGCCAGTTCTTCGTTTGAATATTTTGATGTGCCGAATGTGTCAACCATTATTGAAACAGGCTTTGCAACACCGATTGCATATGCAAGCTGAATTTCGCACTTCTTAGCAAGCTTAGCGGCAACAATGTTCTTTGCAATATATCTTGAGTAGTAAGCGGCACTGCGGTCAACCTTTGTCGGATCTTTACCGCTGAATGCACCGCCGCCGTGACGAGAAAATCCGCCATAGGTATCAACAATAATCTTTCTGCCTGTAAGACCTGAGTCGCCAACAGGACCGCCGATTACAAATCTGCCTGTCGGGTTTACGAAAATCTTTGTGTTCTCGTTCATAAGCTCAGCAGGGATAATCGGTTTGATAACATACTCGATAAGGTCTTTTCTAATCTGCTCAAGTGTAACATCTTCATCATGCTGTGTTGAAATTACAACCGTGTCAATGCCGACAATCTTGTCATCGTCATATTCAACAGTAACCTGAGTCTTGCCATCGGGACGGAGATATGAAAGAGTGCCGTCTTTTCTTACCTTTGTAAGCTGTTTTGCAAGCTTGTGGGCAAGAGAAATTGGCATCGGCATAAGTTCGGGTGTTTCATCACACGCATAACCGAACATCATGCCCTGATCACCTGCACCGATCTGATTGTCGGTATCGCTTTCGCCGTCTTTAAGCTCAAGGCTTTCGTTTACGCCCATTGCAATGTCGGGTGACTGTGCGTCAATTGATGTGAGAACCGCACAGGTGTTGCCGTCAAAACCGCACTTCGGATCGTTGTAGCCAATGTTGTTTACAACCTTTCTTGCAACATCTGCGATGTCAACATAGCAATCGGTTGAAATTTCACCCATAACATGAATCATACCTGTTGTAGCTGTAACCTCACATGCAACATGAGCGTTTTTATCCTGAGAGAGGATTTCGTCAAGAACTGCGTCGGAAATCTGGTCACACACTTTGTCGGGATGACCTTCCGTTACAGACTCGGATGTAAATAAATGTTTAGCCATTTAGAAAACTCCTTCCAAAAAAATAAGCACCGTTCATCCGAAAGGTGCTGTGTTTACTCATCTTTCGGTAAATACCGCAGGATTTGGCACCTTGCATACGCAGGTTGCCGGACTTCACAGGGCCTGTCCCCTCAGTCACTCTTGATAAGATCATTCTTATTCAATTCTATAAATAGATTATACAGTATCTTTCGACAAATTTCAAGATTAATTTGCAATTTTAAAAAGGTAAAAATAGTAAATATTTCAGCCGTTTGGATTGAAAATTTTAACTTATAGTGCTAAAATTAACCCGAGGTGACTGAAAATGAGTATTACCGTGAGAGAATACGGGGAAAATGATATTAATGGTATGATTTCCGTGTGGAATGAAGTTGTAAGGGACGGAGTTGCCTTTCCGCAGACTGAAGAACTTGATTTTGAAAGCGGAAAAAAGTTTTTTGCAGAGCAAACTTGTTGTCCCGTTGCAACCGATGAAAACGGCGAGGTTCTCGGAATGTATATTCTTCATCCGAATAATGTCGGCAGATGCGGTCATATTTGTAATGCAAGCTATGCGGTTTCCTCATCGTCAAGGGGAAAAGGTGTCGGCAGAAAGCTTGTGTCGGATTGCCTTGAGCGTGCTAAAAAATACGGCTTCAAAATTTTGCAGTTTAACGCTGTTGTAAAAACCAACACATCTGCAAGAAAACTTTATGAAAGCCTTGGCTTTGTAAAACTCGGAGTTATTCCGAAAGGCTTTTTGATGAAGGACGGTCACTATGAGGATATCTGTCCTTATTATAAAGAACTTTAAAATTTCAATTTAATCAGGAGGACAAGAGATATGATTATTGATTTCAAGAATATGGAAGAACAAATTTTGCCGAATTTTAAAGGCGGAGAAAAGGCATATGCCGTAAAGAAATTCACGGATAACAGAAATATGATTATGCACGGTCGCCTTGAAAGCGGTGCGTCAATCGGACTTCACACTCACGAGGGCAACTGCGAAATGTTCTACATCATTGAGGGAACAGGCAAGGTGCTTATGGACGGCGAGTATGAAAGGGTTGAAGCAGGCGTGTGCCACTATTGCCCGAAAGGTCATACACACAGCCTTATTAATGACAGCGACTCCGACCTTGTATTCTTTGCTGTTGTTGCAGAGCAGAAGTAATTTTATTTTCGGTTTATGATTTCCGATTATTCTCTGTTGTATCTTAAATCCCTATGCAAAAACTAAAACAGGGGTGATTACGGTGAACAGAACTGCAGAAATACTCGGAGAAAAATGGGATTTGCCGCTTGGCTTTACAATGGCACTCGGCGAAAATCCCGACGCAATGTTTGTCTTTTCAAGTATGCCGAAAAAGTACCGTGAAAGCTGCATTGACAGGGCGAGAAACGCAAATTCCCGTTCTGAAATGCAGAGAATAGTATCGGATATAGCACAAAAATCATTTAATGATTTTATAGGTTAACAAAAAAGCAACGGAGCAAAAACTTCGTTGCTTTTAAATTGCTGTCTGTTATTCGTTTGCACTTTTATAAAAATCTCTTTTACCGATAAGCTCGCTTGCATTTCTCCAACGAACTTTTTTTGAGCAGATGACCGTGCCTTTATAATTGTGTATGTCGTCTTCCTTTACATCACCATTATCGCACCAATAAATAAGACCGTCTTTTACGAAAAATGATGCGTTCAATATTTCACAGGTGTAATCTTGCTTCACGGGATACATGCTTATATATTCAAGTTCGGAAAATTCAAGTTCAAGTGCGGAAATATCCTCAAATTGTCGCTGAATAAGAACTGTTAATGTACGTTTTGTGTTTACTGGTGACATTGACAGATTCGTTTCGACATAAGCACCGCTTGAATATTTTATTTCTTTTATGCAACTGTCGTGAAATCCGATAATTTCTTTCATGAAATTGTCAATTTCATGCTGTGTACGAAGTTCTTTCCACATACATATCAACCCACAATAAATAGAATATGTAAATAATTATACAATATTCCGACCTTTAATTATATCGGCAAACTGTACAATCATTTTATGTCTGCTTTGTTGATAAAGCCAAAAATGCACCCCGACAAACCAAAACTGCCACGACAATGCACGAGGCGGGACATATGATCAAGAAAACCAACCCGACCGATTGCGGAATTTTGTTGTAAAAATATTGACTTTCTATTATATGTACGCTATAATGTACATATAGTAATGTAGGAGGTGCGATTATGATTAATACTAATGTAACTAATTTCAGAAAACAAATTTTTGAATTGATTGATCAGACTGTAAAGTATAATGAACCTATAAACATCAGCACCAAAAGTGGAAATGCTGTGCTTATAAGTGAAGAAGATTATAATAATCTTGTTGAAACAATGTATCTTAATTCAATTCCCGGTATGAGTGAAAAATTAAAGGACGGAATTGAAACTCCGCTTGAGGAGTGTGAAGAATTTGAGTGGTAATTATAAGCTGATGATTACAAAATCAGCTCAAAAGGATAAGGAGAGAATCAAGCAGTATCCTGCATTAAAGCGTAATGTGCAGAATTTGTTTGAACTTATCAGCGAAAATCCTTTTCAAAATCCACCGCCTTATGAACGGCTTATCGGAAATTTGAAACAATGCTATTTACGCAGAATAAATTCTCAGCACAGACTTGTCTATATGGTTTATGAGGAAGAAAAAATCGTAAAAATAATCTCTATGTGGTCACATTATGAGTTTTAATAGAAATTCAGTTTATAAATATGAAAAGGCACCTTCAATGTGAGGCGTCTTTTTTTGCATCTTGCAAACTGTACCTATAAAAATTCTGAAAATTGTACATACAAATAATGACAGTGGTGTTGTATAATGACAACATCACAAGATAAATGTTGAACTGTTCAGAAATTTTAAGGCGTGGTATGATGACAAAAAAAGCTGTACTAATCAATGATCTTTCGGGACTTGGCAAGTGTTCGCTGACGGCGGCAATCCCTGTTTTGTCCGTAATGGGCATTCAGGCGTGTCCTATGCCGACAGCCGTTTTGACAAGTCAGACGGGATTTGAAAGCTTTTACTGCAACGATTGCACGGATAAGCTTGATTATTACACAAGTGAATGGAAAAAACTCGGCTTTCAGCCTGACGGAATCTATACGGGTTTCCTCTCAAGCGAAAAGCAGGTGGACAAAATCCTTTCATTTATAGACAGCTTTGAAACCGACAACACGCTTGTACTTGTGGATCCGGTTCTCGGTGACGGTGGAAGAACCTACAGTCTTTATACTGAAACTCTCGGCAAAAAGATGAAAAAACTCGTTTCTGTTGCCGATGTAATCACCCCGAACCTTACCGAATGTTGTATTCTGTGCGATACCGACTATTCAGAACTGATTAAAAATGCCGATTCTCCCGATTTTCTCGATACGGTTGCAGAGCTTGCCAAAAAGCTTTTGAAACTCTACAAGGTGAAAACCGTGATTGTTACAGGCATTGAGCATAAAATTTCCGATGAGGTTACAAAGATTAACAATCTTATTGCAGCCGATGATGAGGTGTTTTGTGTCAGCTGTGAAAAGACGGGCGGAAGTTATTCGGGTACAGGCGACTTGTTTGCCTCGGTTGTCTTTTCGGGACTGCTCCGTGGTGACAGCCTGAAAGATACCGTAAATCTGGCGGTAAAATTCATACAGACCTCTCTTTGTGAAACCGTTAAACTCGGTATTCACCGCAACGAGGGTATTGAATTTGAAAAACATTTAAAAATGCTTTTGTGAGGAAATTACTATGACTGCTAAAACTGTTTCAAAAACCGATTCAAAATATAATGTAAAGCTGATTGCAATTACGGCAATGTGTGCGGCTCTTATTACCGTTACAACTGCTTTTATCAAGATTCCGTCACCGCTTGGATACTCCCACGCAGGCGACTCTATGATTTATCTCGCCGCAAGTATTCTTCCCGGACCTTTCGGAATTATCGCATCATCAATCGGCGGCGCTCTTGCCGACCTTATTTCGGGTTATCCGCATTGGGCAATCCCAACAGCTATTATCAAGGCTGTCAACGCAGTTCCGTTTGTGCTTTGCAGAATGGCAATGAAAAAGCGTGGCAAAGATGAAAAAATCATCAGTCCGTCATCACTTCTTATGCTCATTCCAACAACAATCGTTACAATCGGCGGTTACTTTATTGCAAACGGTCTTATGTATGACTTTGGTGCCGCAATTGCGGAACTTCCCACTTGCTGGTTGCAGCCCGGTGTAGGAGCATTAATCTACATTGTTGTAGGCATCGGTCTTGATAAAATCAATTTCAAGAAAAAACTCTCGCTTTAATGTGAGTTTCAATAAGGAGAAGAAAACATAATGGCAGATATTCTTTATGTGTACAAAACATCTATCTATGCTAATCTGACGAACAAATGCCCTTGCAGATGCACATTCTGTATCCGCAACAATACCGATTCGGTCGGCAGTGCAGACACACTCTGGCACAAGCATGATCCGAGTATGGAGGATATTAAAAAGGCTGTTGATGATTTTGATTTCACAGGCTACAAGGAGCTTGTATTCTGTGGCTACGGCGAACCGACTTCAGCTCTTGACAATATGCTTGAAACCGCAAAATATGTAAGGGAAAAGCACCCCGACATCAAACTCAGACTTAACACAAACGGTCTTTCTGACAGAATCAACAACAAGCCCACAGCTGAGTTGATTTCAAAGTATATTGATTCTGTTTCAATCAGCCTCAATACCTGTTCATCGGAAAAGTATGACGAAGTTTGCCGTCCTGTTTTTGACCATGCATATGAGTCAATGCTCAAATTTGCAGAGGATGCAAAGAAATATTTTGAACATACGCAGTTTTCAATCGTAGATACGATTCCCGAAGAAGACATCAAGGCTTGTCAGAAAATTGCCGATGACAGGGGAATTTATCTCAAAATCAGAAAATATTCCGATTAATCGTTAATTTTAATTTTTCATTTCATTTTATATTTCAGAAGTAAAGCCGACTTGTTGTTATGACAGGTCGGTTTTATTTTTATTCGGTATGTCATCCGCAACTGTCCTATAGGACAATTTCACTTTCAATTGATTCTATTCTTAAAGCCGTATATCCACCGCCTTGACGGAGGTAATTTTAATTGCTATAATTTATGCAAATGGGGTGGTGCTTTGAAAAAGACAAGGCTATTAAAAATTGTTCTCAAGCGGACAGGTGCAATCAAGCTTTTGTGCAGTTATGTTATCGTGTTTTTTGCGGTGAGTGTTGCAATATGGATTTTTGAACCGAACATAACCCGGCTTTTTGACAGCATATGGTACTGCTTCAGCGTTGCCACAACAATAGGTCTCGGAGATGTGCTTGCAACGACGCTTGTCGGCAGAGTGCTTTCAATCTTTCTTTCCGTATGTTCAATTCTCATCATTGCGGTAGTCCCCGGTGTAATCACAAGCTACTATGTGGAAAGTACAAAGCTTCGTGCTGATGAAAGCAGTGCAAAGTTTCTTGATGACCTTGAGCATCTTCCCGAACTTTCAAAAGAAGAGCTTGTCGAGCTTTCCGAAAAGGTAAAAAAGTTCAATCGTAAAAAGTAAATTTAATAAATGCGGACATAAAAAATCCCGACAGTATCAAAAACATACTGTCGGGATTTTGCTTTTAAAGAAATATATTAACTTATTTTATGAATCCCTGAACAATCAAAATCAGTACAAGAACAGGGAGTACATACTTGAAATACGGCTTTAAAGCCTTTGAAAATTTAATGCCTTTACCGGTGTTACACTCATCAAGGTAGTTGTCAAATCCCCAACCGAATTTTGTAACGCAGAAGAGGAGATACACAAGCGAACCTACAGGAAGAAGGATATTGCTTACGAGAAAATCTTCCATACCGAGAACATTCTGACCGAAAATTTGGAAACCGCTCCAAATGTTGAAACCGAACACACACGGCAAACTTGCGATAAGAATGATGATTGTGTTGATAAGAACAGACTTCTTTCTGCTGATGCCGAACATATCAATCCAGAACGAAATAATGTTTTCAAACACGGCAATGATTGTTGAGAAGCACGCAAAAGTCATAAACAGGAAGAACAGAGTACCCCAAATTCTTCCGCCTGCCATATTTACGAACACATTCGGAAGTGTTACGAAAATCAGAGCAGGGCCTTGGTCGGGCTGAACACCGTATGAAAAACAAGCGGGGAAGATGATAAGACCTGCCATAATTGCAACAAATGTGTCAAGTGCGCAAATTTTGATTGACTCACTCGGCAGAGTGTGGTCTTTTGACATATAACTGCCGAAAATCTCCATTGCCGCAATTCCAAGGCTGAGTGTGAAAAATGCCTGATTCATAGCGGATGAAATAACATTGCCAAGTCCGATTTCATTCACCTTGTCCAAATCGGGAATAAGGTAGAAGCTGAGTCCCTCACCTGCACCCGAAAGGAATAAGCTGTTGCCTGCGAGTACAAGAATGAGTATGAGCAACGCAATCATCATAACTTTGCTGACTTTTTCAATGCCCTTTTGAATACCTCTGCTGCAAACAAGGAATCCGAGGACGGTGATAATCGCCATCCAAATTACCATTTCAAGCGGATTTGACTGCAATTCGTTGAATACTCCGCCAACTTGCTCCGAGGTCATTCCGCTTTCAAATGAACCCGTCGCAAATTTGTAGAAGTAGCTCGTCATCCAACCCGAAACCGTGGTGTAGTACATCATCAAAAGGTAGCATCCGAGCATACAGAACCAGCCGTGAATGTGCCACTTGCTCTTTGGCTTTTCAAGTTTTTTGTAGGCGAGAACAGCACTTTTTCTGCTCGCTCTTCCGACTGCAAGTTCCATTGTCAAAACAGGAACTCCCATAAGAACGAGGAAGATTAGGTACAAAAGTACAAATAGTCCGCCGCCGTTCTGTCCTGCAACATACGGAAATCGCCACACATTGCCGATTCCGATAGCGCAACCCGCACTTACAAGGATAAACCCAAGTCGGGATTTAAAATTTTCTCTTTCCATAAACGAATTCTCTCCTATAAAAACAGACTTTTAAATTGTACAAAAAATTCACACATTTGTCAAGATGTTCTGTTTTTAATAAATGAAGAATTTTCGCAAAAAAACCGCATAAATAAGCCGTTTTTTAGAGCAGAGGGTAGATAATGGGACAGTGGTTTATGGTATAATATTATTAAAGAAAAGGAAAGGAAAAACCTAATTAAAAGGGCGATAACAATAATTGTTACTAAGTTAATGAAAGGTGGAAATTATTATGTTAATGAATTGTAAAAGAAAGATCCACGAAAAGCTTGTGTTTGAAAACGCACCGCAAAATCCCGAAGCAATCAAGGGTATCCGTGCATACCTTTTGGCGCTGCTTTCCTATGCAATGATGTCAAAGAGATGTGAAAATGCTGACTTTGATTTGCATATTGATATTGAGGGCGATGAAACGCTTTTTGAAACCGAAGACGAAAGTGCGGGCGAGATAATCCAGAAGCTCGGTAATCACGGCGGATTCACAATTGACATCACCTGCAGCGGAAAATTTGTGAATATCGGCAACTGTTCCGATGAGGAATTTATCACGGTGGCGTGTTTTCCTGATAGAGTTCCAAGCATTTTTGATTGCCTTGAAAATTCTGGCGAAAAGGACTTCAAGTACGGAAAAATAGCTTATTTTGACGGCATTGATTTGTGGTTATCCCAGTACATTGACGATAAAACCTGTATGGACAATGTTTTTGATTTTGGCGACATTGTTGAGAAAAAGGACTTCGCAATTTCAAATTTGTGGAATAGTGAAATGTTTCTTGTTATCGCATTTGATTTTGAAAAGTATCACGATGAAGCTGAGGAAATCAAGAATATAATCGAAAGATATATTTATGTTGATGATGAAAAAGCATTTAAAAAGTGCCGCAAAAAGTGGGATGAGGAAATGATAATCGGAATTGACGGTGTGCAGTGGATTCCCGAAAATGTGGGAGAAATCGTTGCATTTACCGATGAAATCAACGAAGTGCTTGCTCGCCTTGACAGTGATGAAGATGTAGGAATTGAATCGTATGGACTTTTCTGCAATATGGACGAGTTCTTCTCGGCGCAGATTTATGCAGACAATGAGGAACATTGCTTTAAAGTTGTTGCGGTTCAGTCCGTAGTATGAAAAAAGGGAAGGATTTCTCCTTTCCGATAAAAAGTTTGATTATTCTATTATGATGTTTTCAACGCCGTGACTGAGGATTACATTGATAAGCTCGTTTCTTGAATAATTTGTTTCTGCGGCAGAGCCAAGTGACAGTGTTAATAGTTCAACTGAACCTGTGACAAACACAACAGACAGTAATGTTCAAAATGTGACTGTAAATAATTCTGCTAATTCAGATAGTAGTACAAATGTTGAATATTCTCAGAATTTTGTTCAGGTTAATCCGAAAAAGAAACCTGCTCCAATAAAAATAGTGATACCTGTAGTGATATTATGTGTTTTGGCGGCTGTTTTGATTGCACCATTGATTGACGCAAATCCTGTTGTTTCTAACAGGTTGGTTGGAAAATGTAAGAACAGCAACGAAACAACATATGTATTTAATGAAAATGGTATTCAGTACTACTACAACTTACATACCTTGGTGATAAATGCATTTTCAGACGATTTTAAAGACGCTACTTTTGATAGAATTCATCTTTCAGAAAGTGATTTGCAGTAAACAAAAACGAGGAAGGCATAAAACCTTCCTCTTAATTTTTTTGCTATTTTGTTAAGTCGAAAAGTGAAAATTCAAAAATTAAAACTCAATTGCGTCTGTAAAATCGTCAGTTTCATCTTCTGACTCGTCAAAATAATCGGCATCGTCAGAATCACTTTCGTCTTCGGGAATGTCAATCATATCGAACTCGTCATATGTAACAGCCTTGTTGAGCTTAAAAAAGTTTGTCTGGCAGAAGTAACGGCAGACACGGATGTAGTTGAGAAATTCGGGAGTTTCATTCTCATAGTCCTCGGCAGAAACACCCTCTTTGATGATAAGCAGCATCTCGACAATCTGCGAGTTACTGATAAAGAAGTTGTTATGCTCCTCAAAAATTATAAAAATGTCGTCATCATCGAGGTCATATTTTTCGCAGGCATAAAGCGCCTCGCTCTTTGAATTCCTCACAACCCTGTAAATCTCAAAATCAATCATATCAGGCTCATCACAATCAATATTGCCCATAACGCAGAGTTCAAGAAAAGTCTTGCTCATAACAGCCTTGTCGGTCAGTTCAAGGTCAAAGTGCTTTTCAAGAGAAATGATAAGCTCGTCCTGTGACTTTACACCCGGTGTGATGAGTGGCTTGTATCGTTTGATGAGTTTGTTTTTATAAAATTCCGAATTTTCATACTTTAATGAAAGATTAGCGGCAATGTTGTCAAATATATTCATCGTTATCTCCTTAAAAAACAAGTGATTTTTATGTTTACAAGTAAATTATAATCGAATTTAAGGATAAAATCAATATGCTTTTTGAATATAATGCCCAAACAGATTTATAAATTCGCAGTTTTCATTTATAATCTTAATGTAGAATGACAAACTTGTAGGGGCGGATATCATCCGCCAGCCTTGATGCTATCATATGTTTTTCTGAATGCTTTGATATGATAAAAATTGTGTATTCGTAATATTGAAGTGAAATATATGGTAAGCAGAAAACGGTAAGGAGGAGAGTTATGAGCTTGTTTGATAAAATGAAAAAACATCAGTCCCCTGAAAAACCGAATGACGGCGAATTTAAAAGCGATGTAAACACGATTCTGCACGGTACAAGCGTTCAGAACAGAAAAGAAATGTGCGAGCTTGAATACATGAAGGCGAGAAGGCTTTTGAAAAATCCGACCGTTGAAACCGTTGCCCGTGCTAAAAATATAATGAATACCCTTGCAACCGATTTCGATTATCTTCCTGCCGTATTGTGGATGGCTGAATTTTCCGTGAACGGTGTCAAAAATCCCGAACAGGCGGCTATGTGGTACAAAAAAGCCGCAGACCTTGGCAGTGCGAATGGAGCGTCCAAAATTGCAGATATTCTTATGGACGGCAGAGGTGTTACCCGCAATCCGAAACTTGCAATGGAGTACTATAAAATTGCCGCCGATAACGGCATAGCGTCAGCATCATTCGCTTTGGGTGAATATTATGCAAAAACAGGCAATAGGGAAGAAGCCGTAAAAGCCTACGAAAAAGCCGTCAAAGGCGGATATAAAGATGCCGAAAAAAAGCTTGCCAAATTGAAGAAAAAGTTTTGATTCTAATATAATTCTGTATTAGAATAATTATGTATTGGTAAACGCAGTTCAATTGAAAATTGAAAATGGAAAGTTGAAAATTATGGTCGGGTATATGGATTGCAAAATGAAAATCCGTGTTGCCCGACCATATTATATATAAAAGTATATGCGTGTCAGTAGGGGCGTTCATTGGACGCCCGCCAAGTAAAGATACAAATACTATGATAGAAATAAACCGTATAAATGAACCATAGTTACCGAGATAATGTATGGGAGAACCGTGTTCTCCCAATCGTGTGCAATGCACACGATTGCACGCATTGCGTGCAAATTTGAATACACGGTTTTCATCATATTAAAAAATATGTGTTTAAACAAGTTCTGCCATTAAGGCGGGACACAATGAGCGCCCCTACAAGTTTACATTAAAATTTGCAAAAAGAAAAGGTACTCAGTATTGAGTACCTTTTAATGGAGCGGATGATTACTTTGTGGTACAGAAGTTGCCAATCTCGTCTTTGTCTAAAGCGTTTAGGCTTAACTTGGATCAACGCTACGCCCTAAAAACAGTTCGCTGAACTGTTTCCTAAACGGGCTTTCGATTCCCATCTGGTTGTTTTATTTTTTAATTTTGGCAAAAAGAAAAGGTACTCATTTTCGAGTACCTTTTAGTATGGAGCGGATGATGGGAATCGAACCCACACGATCAGCTTGGAAGGCTGAAGTTCTACCACTAAACTACATCCGCTTATCTGCAACATTGTTATTATATCACGCAGTTTGGTATATGTCAAGAATTTTTTTGTTGTGAAATATACAGGGGCATTCGATGAACACCCCTGATGAATTTAAATAACATATTATCTCACAAATTCGAACTTGTTTCAAATCGTTTTCGCAATTGTTTTAACGCTTTGGTTTCGATGCGGCTGACATAGGAACGGGATATGCCTAACATTTTGGCAACACTTTTTTGAGTCATGGCTTCCTTGCCGTCAAGACCGTATCTCAGTACAATAATCTTTTGCTCACGCTCGTTAAGTTCCTCTTTTATGAACTGACCGAGCTTTTTTGAATTAAGCTTCAAATCAAGATTGTCAATTATGTTATCGTCAACCGACATAATATCAAGAAGGGTGAGAGGGTTGCCGTCCTTGTCGGTATCAATTGTTTCGTTTAAAGAAATATCCTGTGCACTTTTCTTTGCATTTCTGAAATGCATAAGAATTTCGTTTTCAATGCATCTGCTCGCATAAGAACTTAATTTTATGTTTTTGTTCATGTCAAATGTGTTGATTGCCTTTATCAGACCGATTGTGCCGATGGATACAAGGTCATCCTGTTCGCTTTGTGTTCCGTAATATTTCTTTATTATGTGTGCGACAAGCCTCAGATTGTGTTCAACAAGCATATTTCTTGCCGCAATATCGCCGTTTGCACTTTTTTCAAGACATTCACGCTCTTGCTTTTCTGTTAAAGGTTTTGGAAACGAACCGCCTCCGCAAACATGAAGAATGAAAAAACATATATATTGTCCTAAAAATCCGAGTAACTCAATCATAACAGCACCCCTTAAACTAAAATTTATCGTTATATAATTTTATTCGTGAAATGTTCAATAATTGCCTGTACCTGATTTTCCTCAAAAACTTCACAAAACAATCAAAAACTTGATTTTTGCAATGAATTTGTATAATATACCACTTGAAATTTTGGCAAGAATAAACTACAATTTAACTATGTCGTGTTTCGACAAAATATTTTAGGGGGGCTTTCTTTTGGAAAAGATTTTCAAACTGAAAGAAAACGGCACTAATGTCAAAACCGAGGTTATTGCCGGCATTACAACATTCCTTGCAATGGCTTACATACTCGCTGTAAACCCGAGTATTCTTTCTGCCGCAGGAATGGATCCGAATGCAATCTTTGCAGCAACAGCTGTATCGGCTGCTTTCGCAACACTCATCATGGCATTTTATGCCAACTATCCTGTAGTTCTTGCTTCCGGTATGGGACTGAATGCATATTTTGCATACACAGTTGTTCCGCAGCTTGCAGAGCAGGGTATCACAAATCCATGGCAGGTAGCTTTGACAGCTATCCTTGTTGAGGGTATTATTTTCATTATCCTCTCAATCTTCAAATTCCGTGAAACACTTGTAAACAAGGTTCCTCAGAACCTCAAGTACGGTATTTCGGCAGGTATCGGTCTTTTTATCACAATTGTAGGTCTTAAGGGCGCAGGCGTTATCACAACAGACGCTTACTATGACGGCAAGGCTGTTCAGTCATCAACTCTCGTTAAGCTCGGTGATGTTGGTTCTGCTCCGGTGGTTCTTGCACTTGTCGGTATCCTCATTGTTGCTACACTCTGGCACTACAGAGTTAAAGGCTCAATCCTTATCGGTATCCTTGCAACATGGGTTCTCGGCATCATTGCTCAGCTTTGCGGTTGGTATCAGGGTGCATCGCTCATTCCTGATTTTGCAAACTACTCTGTATTCGGACCTGTCCAGAATATGGCAACAGAAACTTTCTTCAAGTTTGATTTCGGTTATGTGGCACAGCATGCGCTTAACTTTGCCGTTATCGTATTTGCATTCCTCTTTGTTGACCTCTTCGATACAGTAGGTACACTTATCGGTGTTGCTCAGGAGGGTAATCTCCTCAATGAAAAGGGCGAACTTCCCCGTGTAGGTCGTGCTCTTATGTCTGATGCACTCGGTACATGCCTTGGTGCTTGCCTCGGTACATCAACAGTAACATCTTATGTTGAGTCAACAACAGGTGTTGCAGAGGGCGGCAGAACAGGTCTTACAGCTCTTACTTCTGCAATTCTCTTTATCCTTGCTATTCCGCTTTATCCGATTTTCCTTGCTATTCCTTCATTTGCAACAGCTCCTGCACTCGTATTTGTAGGTCTTCTTATGATTAAGAATGTTACAAAGATGGATTTTGACTCAGACATTGCCGATACAGTCGGCGGTTTCGTAGCAATCATCTTTATGCCGTTTGCATATTCAATAGCAACAGGTATCATGTTCGGTATCCTTACTTGGGTTATTCTCAAGATTGTTACAGGCAAAATCAAAGAAATTCATCCGATTATGTGGGTTGCGTTTGCTTTGTTTGCAGTAAGAATTGTAACACTGATTTGCGGTGTATCGTCGTAACTTCATATATAAACTCTGCGGGGGCGTTTTTCGCTCCCGCTTTTTGTGTTTTCTTACAAGTTAAATAGGTTATTGTTGTGCAACAGGCTCATTGACATATACAGCCGTTTATGATATGCTTTAATCATATTATTAATATATGAATAGGGTGGTTAATTTGAAAATTTCAACAAAGGGCAGGTATGCGCTCCGACTTATGGTTGACCTTGCTCAGTGTAAACAAGGGAAAAATGTAGCCCTAAAGGAGGTTGCCGCCCGTCAGGGAATATCGCTTAAATACCTTGAACAGATTATTACCGTACTTACAAAGGCAGGTTATGTGCTCAGCGCAAGAGGTTCAAACGGAGGATATCGTCTTGCTCATGAACCCGAATATTATACTGTCGGTATGATTTTAAGACTTACCGAGGGCAGTCTTGCACCCGTGGCTTGCCTTGAGGGTAATGAAAATACCTGTGATCGTCGTGAACAATGTTCAACGCTTTTTGTGTGGGAGAAACTCCAGAAGGCTATTGACGATGTTGTTGATAACATTACTCTTGCCGACATTATTGCAAATTCGGCAGATAACTATGTAATTTAATATAATCCGAAAGCATCCTTTACGGGTGCTTTTGTTGTTTACATAGCAATTTAGTAGGTAATGCGGTGTTTTGCCGTTTGCAAATGATGCTTTTGAATATTAGTTTTAAAAAATCAGAAAAAATTTCAAATTGACTGCTTAACGGTTGAAATTAAAAAAACGGCTTGAATATCGGCTTTTTAGACCTTTTCAATGATCAAAGCCCAGCAAACCTACTAAACCAATAGGAAAGATAAGAAAAAATTTCAAAAAACCTATTGACAAATAAAAAATCTGTGGTATGATATAGACAATCCAATTAAACCCCACCAATCAAATAGGAAATATGGGAAAGGTGATCCAAATGAAAAATCTCAGATTTAAACGATGTTGCAGTAATGCACGAATGTGATACGGGACACATCAAATCCGCAACATAACTTCTGAAATTAAAATTAAAATGAAATGAGGACATCAAAATGAGTAAATTAAGCGAAAGAAATCTTAAATTTGAAACAAAACAGCTTCACATCGGTCAGGAAACAGCAGACCCTGTAACAGACGCAAGAGCAGTTCCGATTTACGCAACTACTTCTTATGTATTCCACAACAGTCAGCACGCTGCAGACCGCTTTGCACTCAAAGATGCAGGTAACATCTACGGCAGACTTACAAACCCGACAGAGGATGTTTTTGAAAAGAGAATTGCAGCTCTTGAGGGCGGCACAGCAGCTCTTGCAGTTGCATCAGGTGCAGCGGCAGTTTCATATGCACTTCAGGCTCTTGCAAAAGCAGGCGACAACATCGTAGCCGCAAAGACAATCTACGGCGGCACATACAACTGGCTTGAGCATACATTCTCAGAGTACGGTGTAACAACAAAGTTTGTTGATCCTGACGAAGAAAACGCATTTGAAAATGCAATTGACGAAAACACAAAGGCTGTTTTCATTGAATCACTCGGTAACCCCAATTCAAATATTATTGATATTGAAGAAGTAGCAAACATTGCTCATTCACACAAGATTCCGCTTGTAATCGACAGCACATTCGCTACACCTTATCTTCTCAGACCGTTTGAGTACGGCGCAGATATCGTTGTTCATTCGGCAACAAAGTTTATCGGCGGTCACGGTACGGCTCTCGGCGGTGTAATCGTTGAAAGCGGCAAGTTTGACTGGGCTGCATCAGGCAAGTTCCCACAGTTCTCAGAGCCTAACGCATCATACCACGGTGCAGTATTTACAGAGGCTGCTCCGGGTGCTGCTCTTGTAACTTATGTTCGTGCCATTCTCCTCAGAGATACAGGCGCTACACTTTCACCGTTCCACGCATTTTTATTCCTTCAGGGCCTTGAAACACTTTCACTTCGTGTTGAACGCCATGTTGAAAATGCACTCAAGGTTGTTGACTTCCTCTCTAAGAACCCGAAGGTAGAAAATGTTAATCATCCTTCACTTCCTGACAGCAAGTACAACGCACTTTACAAGAAATACTTCCCGAAGGGTGCAGGCTCAATCTTCACATTTGAAATCAAGGGTGACGCTGAAACTGCAAAGAAATTCATCGACCACCTCGAAGTATTCTCACTTCTTGCAAATGTTGCAGATGTTAAATCTCTTGCAATTCACCCTGCATCAACAACTCATTCACAGCTCAGCGAGGCAGAGCTTGCAGAACAGGGCATTAAGCCAAACACTATCAGACTTTCAATCGGCACAGAGAATATCGACGATATTATCTATGACCTTCAGGAAGCATTTGATTCACTTGATGACTGATTTTAATTTTTTGAATTTTGAAAGGACTTGATTTTTGTGAGCAAAATATATACAAGTGTAACAGAACTTATCGGCAGAACACCGCTTATCGAACTCGTTAATATAGAAAAGAAATATGACCTCAAGGCAAAGGTTGTTGCAAAGCTTGAACTCTTTAATCCTGCCGGCAGTGTTAAGGACAGAGTGGCAAGAGCTATGGTTGAGGATGCTGAAAAGAGCGGTAAGCTCAAAAAGGGTTCAACAATCATTGAACCGACATCAGGTAACACAGGCATCGGTCTTGCATCTGTAGCTACTGCAAAGGGCTACAAGACAATCCTCACAATGCCCGAAACAATGAGCGTTGAGAGAAGAAACCTCCTCAAGGCATACGGTGCTGAAATCGTTCTTACTGACGGTACAAAGGGTATGAGCGGTGCAATTGCAAAGGCTAAAGAGCTTGAAAAGGAAATTGACGGTGGCATTATCCTCGGTCAGTTTGAGAATCCTGCTAACCCTAAGGCTCATTTTGATACAACTGGTCCGGAAATCTGGGAAGATACGGACGGCAATGTTGATTTCTTCGTTGCAGGTGTCGGCACAGGCGGTACACTCAGCGGCGTGGGTAACTTCCTTAAGTCAAAGAAGGCTGATGTAAAGGTTGTTGCAGTTGAGCCGCAGACTTCTCCCGTACTTTCGGAGGGCCACGGCGGTCCTCATAAGATTCAGGGTATCGGTGCTGGCTTTGTTCCCGATACTCTCGATACAAAGGTATATGACGAAATTCTTCCGATTGCTAACGAAGCCGCTTTCTCAAATGCAAATGATATTGCAAAGACAGAAGGTATCCTCGTAGGTATCTCATCAGGCGCCGCTCTTGCAGCCGCAATTGAGCTTGCCAAGCGTGAAGAAAATGCAGGTAAGACAATCGTTGCATTGTTCCCCGACACAGGTGAGCGTTACCTCTCAACAGGCGTATTTAACAGCTAATAAGTAATTGGATTACTTCCCGATATTGACAAAGGACAGCCACGCAGACTGTCCTTTGTCTTTTTTTATTGCAACCGTTAATTCGATATGGTACAATTGTTTTGTAGGTGAGTTTATGAAAGTTAAAATTTGCGGAATTACATCCGCCGAAGACATTAAGATAGTAAATGTCTGCAAACCCGATTTTGCGGGATTTGTAATGTTCTTTCCAAAGAGTAAGCGGAATATTTCTCCCGAAACCGCCAAGAGCCTGATTGAAATGCTTGATAAAAATGTTTTGCCGGTTGCGGTGACTGTTTCTCCGACTCTTGAACAGGTGAAAACTGCATATGATTGCGGTTTCGACTACATTCAAATTCACGGTGAGGTTGGAGGAGATGTGCTTTCAAATCCGTATTTAAAGGTAATTCGTGCCTTTAATGTGAGCGACCTTGAAAAGTTTGACGAATACAGAATGAATCAGAACATTGTAGGCTATGTTTTTGACGCACACGAACCCGGCAGCGGAAAAACCTTTGACTGGACAATGCTTGAAAATCTGCCTCGTGATGATAAATTGTTTATGCTTGCAGGAGGTCTGAATCCCGAAACCGTGGCAAAAGCCGTAAAAGCCGTTAAGCCTGACGGAGTTGATGTAAGTTCGGGTGTTGAAAATTCAAACGGCAACGGTAAAGATTTTGAAAAAGTGAAGAAATTTATTGCATCGGCTCGAAGTGAAAATTAATAAAACAGTAAAAAAATGTTGACAAACCGTGATTTTATGTTATAATAAATCTGTTATGTTGTGTACATAACAATCCTTGCGGTGAAAACCGCCATAATGTCCAGAAGGAGGTGCAATATTAATGGCAGTAACAGCTAATTACGAAACAGTAATGATCATTTCAATGAAGAAGGGCGAAGAAGGTATTCAGGCCATCGTTGAAAAGTTCAAGGCTCTCATTGAGAAGCATGCCACTTTGAAGAATGTTGACGAATGGGGCAAGAGAAAGCTTGCTTACCTTATCAACAAAGAGAGCGAAGGCTATTATGTTCTTTTCGATTTTGAAAGTGAAGCTGAGTTCCCTGCAGAGCTCGACCGTATCTACAAGATCACAGAAGGCGTAATGCGTTCAATGATAATCAAGAAGGAAGTCGAATAATCAATTTGTAGGGTTTTAACCCGAACACGAAAGGAAAAGTATGTTAAACAGAGTAATCTTAATGGGCAGAATTACAGCTGACCCTGAATTAAAAACAACAAACACAGGCGTAAGCGTTACAAGCTTCAGCATTGCAGTTGATCGCAACTATGTAAAGCAGGGCGAGGAGCGTAAAGCCGACTTCTTTAATATTGTATGTTGGAGAAGTACAGCGGAATTTGTATGCCGTTACTTTGGAAAGGGCTCTCTCATTGCTGTTGAAGGACAGCTCCAGAGCCGTCAGTTCCAGGCTAAGGACGGTTCAAACCGTTACGTTGTTGAGGTTGTAGCAGACAATGTTTCATTCACAGGCGAACGCCGTGACAACAATGCAGGCGGCTACAATCAGTCCTATGGCGGCAATCAGTCATACGGTGCTCCGTCTTACGGCGGAAACCAGGCTTATCATCAGGAACCTGCTCAGCAGGCACCTGCGTCTTATCAGAGCGGTTCAAACTCTGATTTTCAGGATATGCCGTTGGACGATGATTTACCATTTTAACTTCAACTTAATTTAAATAATTCTCATTGAAAGGAGAACTTCATCATGGCAGACAGACCAATGAACCGTGGCAGAAAAGCTCGCAAGAAGGTTTGCGGCTTCTGTGTTGACAAGGTTGAGAATATCGATTACAAGGATATTGCTCGTCTTCGTCGTTATATGTCAGAAAGAGGAAAGATTCTTCCTCGCCGTGTAACAGGTACTTGCGCAAGACATCAGCGTGAGCTTACAGTTGCTATCAAGCGTGCTCGTCACATTGCTTTGCTTCCTTACACAGCTGACTAATTTAATAACAGCTTTTAACACCGTACTTTTTGTGCGGTGTTTTTTTATGCAATAAAAGCAGGGTATTTTTTGTGGTGACCCCAAAAAGTTAGACTTGAAAGCGTAGTGGCTTTTAGCTGCTACG
>OHQG01000042.1_pt1 | contig 83262 bp, 65 predicted proteins | sample 1577871 | NCBI WGS metagenome assembly OHQG01 (sample SAMEA3879604, study PRJEB24766) | human gut metagenome | biome: human-associated habitat; feature: feces | place: USA | collected 1985/1987
AACTACGCCCCGTGTGGACTTTCACCACAGATGTATGACATGCCCGTCATACAAAGCAAAGGAGACTGTCACCAGCGTGACAGCCTCCTTTTTTTGTGTTTAGGTGTTATGTGTAAGTTCCTTTATAGGATGTACTTCACCGTGTGGCGTACGTTGTCGATAGTCACGACGATGAGATAGCAGCCAGGAGCTACCCCCTCGATAGATAGCGTGTCGCCCTCGGTGCTAGCGATGCAGGCACCCTCCATAGTGTAGAGAGCTGCCTTCTGAGCACCATCTATGTGGAGTGTGGTAGCAGCTCTTGTGATCTGGAGATCGGGCTTGGTCACCTCTGCGATAGATACGATCTGCTTGAGCGTGGTCTTGCCCGTGGTGAGCTTGAGCTTAGGAGCGATGATGTTTGTGCTCTGGCAGTGGTATACACCGTTGTCGCTGGCACTATAGCTGTCGATGGTGTAGGTTGCTTGGTTTGCACCAGTGATTGCCTTGCCATTCTTGTACCACTGGTACTTGTTGGGGATAAATGAATCTCCGTCTTGCTTCCAGTTGTCAGGATCTTCGAGCATTGCGTTGAGTGTCACGCTCTTACCCTCGGCAAGCTCCATAGTCTCATCCTCAGTGGTTGGCTTCTGTGGAGCATAGACCAAAGTCTTCTCGCCATCGGAGCCACTCTGTAGCGATCCCTGGAAGTTGCTAAAGTCTGCAAAGACAAACTTATTACCATGGACGATGGCACTCTCACCATTGAAGCCTAGTAGCACGCCATAATCGGAAGTGCTAGGCTCTGGGAGGATGGGGCCTGAGAAGTTGTTGTTTGAGATGTCTACACGACTTAGTACGCGCTCAGGATTGGTAAATAGGGTGCCTATGCCTCCTGAGAAGTTGTTGTCATTAAGTTCGATCTGCACAAGGCGGGGAAAGTTTTCGTAAGTAAAGTATCCCGTCGGATTGCCAGACATCTTATTGTAGCAGAGCCAGAGACGCACCAGATTTGGGCAGTTGGTGATAGCCTCGGGTAGCTCACCCGTTAGCTCATTGTACGAGAAGTCTAGGTTCTTGAGCTTAGATAGACCATCTTCACTCTCCTTGCTGGTGGGGAAGAGGCTAGCAGGGATCTCTCCTGTGAGCTGGCACTTAGCCATCCTGAGATCCTCTAGCTTGGGGAAGCTAGAGAGCCATGTGGGTATCTCGCCTCCTAGAGGATTGCCCGTAAACTGCATCAGGATCAGATTCTTTAGATTCGTAAGGCTCTCAGGTAGAGGAGCCTTAAACTGACACTCGCCAAAAGCGAGTAGTGTCATCTGAGTCAGCTTACCGATGCTCTCAGGGACTAGACCACCCATCTTACTCTTAGTGAGTAGGAGGTTCTGCAGATTGACTAGATTGCCAATATCAGATGGTATCTCCCCCTCGACAGAGGTCATCTGCACGGTGATAACCTGTAGCTCCGTGAGCTGAGTCAGTGAAGCGGGGAAGGTACCTCCGAGCTGAGGATTTTGCTCTACGACAAAGTGCTTGAGTTGCTTACAAGCGCTCCAGTCCTGAGGCAGCTCACCTGAGAGGTCATTCATATGTAGATAGAGATACTCTAGGTCTGCACACTTGGTCAGTGTCTCAGGGATAGCACCCGTCAGTTTGTTGTCTTGTATGCAGAGTGTCTTAATCTTAGGTAGATTCATATCGCTCGGCAGGGAGCCCGTTAGAGCGTTGCTGTCCATAAAGAGCGTCTCCAGAGCGGGCAGATTAACCTTCTTAGGGAACTCCTGTGTCAGCGTACGCTCGCCACCTATATTCTGTAGACTAGCGGCAAACTCTCGCAGCTTAGGCATCGTAAAGAGTTCGTCAGGGAGCTTTGTGATCTGGTTAGACTGGCACCAGAAGACCTCTAGCTCTGTCAGGTCAGCGATAGAAGCAGGTAGCTCGCCCTTAGCCTTGCGACGGTCTATCTTGAGCTCCACGACGTGACCATCTTTGATGGTGACACCCTTCCAAGTGTCGGGGTCGGTCGTCAGATCCCATCGATCCCAGGAGGGGGACCAGTTAGCCCCATCGAGGTTGTTGTAGATGTCGATGAGAGCTTGCTTCTCATCGGCGGGAATGCTAGACTCACCTGTTATGGAGGCATCATCAGCTCTGAGTTCTTGTGGCTCTGGCTGATGGAGTGATAGCTTGACCAGCTCAGCATCCTGAGCCTGCAGGCCTAGCGAGCAGAGTGCGATAGCACAGCCAGCTATGCAGACCTTGCGTAATTGAGTAATTGTTTGGATCATATTGGAATGTGTTAGTGTAGATCATGTCTTCAAGCATCGGGGTACACACGTATACTACCCATAAGCGAAGATACAAAAAAGAAAGCATTAGTGGATCGTCCGTGACAGCCCTAGACTCTTCTAGTCACTCTCCACGTGCCAAATCTCAAATCTTTACGTGGACAACGAAAAATCTCCACGTGGGGACGAAATGATACTTCGGAGGAATCAAATGATACTTCGGAGGAATCGTTTCTTCCCCACGTGGAAAAAGAAAAATCTCCACGTGGAGATTTGAGATTCCTCACGTGGAGATCGGATTAGAGATTAGACCTTAGAGATTAGAAGTTAGAGATTAGAGGGGAGCTAGTGTTTCTAGTAGCACTAGGAATACTAGCGCCACTAGAGTCACTAGCATCACCAGTATGACTAGCGCTACTAGCCCCACTCTAATCTCTAACTTCTAATCTCTAATTTCGTACCTTAGCGATATGAATCACTCTCGAAGGAAAGAGATACGTCGTGATCCGACCCGTATGAGGCGGCTCTTACGCTCCATAACGCTGTCGCTATGGGGAGCAGTCCTCGTGGGCATCGTCTACTACTTTGTGGTGGTGCATCAAGCAGCTCAGACAGAGACGGCTCGTACACAGGCAGCACCTCAGACGGAGTGGCACGATGTGCCGATTGCTGAGGTGGGAGCTGGAGAGGTGTATGAAGAACTAGAGCAGTACAGCACGCTCTATGTGCTAGAGTACCTACTAGACTATGACTCGATATGGCCCCACGATGAGCTACGACGGCTGAAGCTCTTCGGGCTCTACGATGAGGACGATGATGATGATGACGACGATGAAAAGGAGAAGGTGGTGGTGAAAGTAAAAGAGCAACCTACCAAGAGTACCAAATCTACCAAGCCTACTACCGCATCCGAGGCGTCATCAAAACAGTCACAAGCACAGTCTCCGAAGCGTCCAGGCGTGATCTCTGATTGGGATCACCTCTTCCAGCAGTATGGTGAGCGGTATGGTTGGGACTGGTGCGTCTTAGCCTCGATAGCTTATCAGGAGTCAAAGTTTCGTGCAGGGATAGTCGGTATGGGCGGTGCTACGGGGCTGATGGGGATCATGCCTGCTACGGGGCGACGCTACGGCTATAGTCGCGCTAAGCTCAAGAATGCTGAGAACTCAGTCCATGTCGCCTGTATGGCACTGCGAGACTTCGGTCGCGCTTTCGCTCATATCACCGATGCCGAGCAGCGGATGAAGTTTACCCTAGCCTCTTACAATGCGGGCAATGCTCATGTGCTAGATGCTCGCAGACTAGCCGAGAGAGCGGAACTAGATCCTGATCGCTGGGACGACTCTGTGGAGATCTATATGGCCCGTCTGAACGAGCCAAAGTACTACAAGGATCCACTCGTGCAGCATGGACGTGCCAACGGCGCTCACACAGTGCGCTACGTGGCGGAGGTCTTCAATCGGGCACAATCCTACAAAAAGAAAGTTCAATATGCTACAGCTGAGTAATGTCTCACTAAGTTTCGGCAATAGAGTCCTCTTTACGGACATCTCGCTCTCACTCCTGGAGGGTGACAAGGTGGGACTCGTTGGGGTCAATGGGACTGGCAAGTCCTCGCTACTACGTATCATCATGGGCGAGCTAGAGCCAGACAGCGGGACCATCTCTCGGCGCAACGGGCTGCGCATCGGATACCTCTCTCAGCAGCATCGCTTTGCTGAGGGGGTACGGGTGATCGATGCGGTCTTTTCGCCACATGATCCCACGGCGCATCTCGTGGGAGCCTGGCAGAGTGCTGTAGAGCGAGGCGATGCTGAGGCGCAGGAGCGACTCCTACCCGATATGGATCGTCTCTCCGCATGGCAATATGAGCAGGAGGCTACAGCGATACTGCATGCGCTCCATATCACCGATGTAGAGCGTCCTATGGAGCTGCTCTCAGGCGGTGAGGTCAAGCGCGTAGCACTCGCCGGAGTCTTGCTCCAGCAGCCTGATCTCTTGATCCTCGATGAGCCGACGAACCACCTAGATCTAGAGGTGATCGAGTGGCTCGAGGGATACCTCTCACGATCACGGCTCACACTCCTACTGGTGACTCACGATCGTTACTTCCTCGATCATATTTGTACCCGTATCGTGGAGATGGATCAGCAGCAACTCTATAGCTATGAGGGCAACTATGAGACCTTCCTCACCAAGCGTCAGGAGCGTCTAGAGCAGTTGGCGCAAACGAGTGACCGACTGGCGAATATCTACCGTCAGGAGTTGGTCTGGATGCGTGCTACCCCGCAAGCACGAGGTGGCAAGCAGCGAGCTCGCAAGGAGCACTTTGCAGAGCTATCTCAGGAACTCTCCCAGGCGCGACAGATACTGCGTGAGCAGACGACCATCGAGCCACTCCACTCGTCCGTTCGCCTAGGTAAGCAGGTGATCGAGCTGGAGGGCGTCTCCAAGAGCTTTGAGGAGTCAAAGCCACTCGTCCGAGACTTTGACTATACCTTCTCACGCAGAGATCGTGTCGGTATCGTCGGCCCCAATGGTTGTGGCAAGACGACTCTGCTCAAGATGATCATCGGCGAGCTAGAGCCAGACAGCGGATCGGTCCTTATCGGCGAGACGGTACAGTTTGGCTACTTCGGACAGAAGCTGCCGAGCTACGCCCCCGACAAGCGGGTGATCGACATAATCTCCGACATCGCCAGTCACATTACAGACCCTGTGACGGGGCAGTCGGTCTCAGCCACACAACTACTGCAGAGGTTTCTCTTCACCAGTGATCGTATCTACACACCTGTGTCGCTACTCAGTGGTGGTGAGCTCAGACGACTCTACCTCTGTACCGTGCTGATGGCTAGCCCTAATCTGCTCATACTTGATGAGCCGACGAATGATCTAGACATTACGACGCTGGGTGTACTGGAGAGCTACCTGAGCTCCTTCGAGGGAGTCCTTATTATTGTAACGCACGATCGCTACTTCCTCGACAAGCTCGTGGAGCATCTCTTCGTCTTCGAGAGGGGAGGGCATATTCGTGACTTCCCAGGCAACTTTACTCAGTACCGTCTGCAGCAGGAGATGGAAGCGCAGCAAGCTGCAGAGCAAGCTACGCCTCGGGAGACCAAAAGCACAGCACCCGCAGCCAGTCAAGCGACTCGTCAAGGCAATCGAAAGAAGCGACGCAGCTATCGCGAGGAGCAAGAGTTTCAGCAGCTCGAGGAGCTAATCCCGCAACTAGAGGGACGCATAGCCGCACTAGAGCAGCGGATGTCTTCGGGGACGCTCTCCAACGAAGAGCTGCTCAAGGCGGGAGAGGAGATCGCACAGACGCAGCAAGAGATGGAGCAGGCGTCTGAGCGCTGGTTTGAACTAGCCGCTATCGAAGAGGAGGCATGAGACTAAGACTACCCATCTGGCTAGCTCGCCAGCTCTACAGTCGCGAGAATCGTCGGCACAGCAAGGTGTACGCCTTGGTGCGCTTTGCTATCCCAGCCATAGCACTGAGCCTGGCGGTCATGCTCCTAGGCATTGCGATCATGGACGGCTTTCAGTACAGTGTCCGTGATACGGTGCGGCTCGTGACAGGCGATGTGATCCTCTGCGAGTATGGCAAGCAGCCGATAGACCTAGATAATGTGATCACCCTGACACCTCAGATGACGCAACGGATGAACGAGATGCCAGAGATAGTCTCCGTGCGCCCCGTCCGTACAGCTGTCGGCATGATCAAGACAGACAGTACCTACCAGGGAGTAGCCGTCACGGGGGTAGACGACTTCACATTCCTCGAGCCACTCTGCGCTATGGGCGACTTGTCCGAGACAACACTTGCTGAGGGGGCTAATCCGATCGTCCTGCCTAAAGCCTCTGCGCAGAAGCTAGGACTAACGATCGGGGACAAGGTGGTGCTCTACTTCCTAGGCGACAAGGTGTCGGTACGCTCCTTCACGCTGATAGCGATACTGGAGCTGACCAATACGGCGCAGCCACTTGCCTATGTGACCAACGACCTGCTAGGACGTGTAGGGGACTGGCAACAAGATCAGTACACACGCATTGAGATCCTCGCAAAGAACGGGGAGCGCTCGCTCTCAGATATGGAGACCTCGCTCTCAGATCAACTGATCCAGTCGCTCTCGGAGCCAAGCGTTACCAAAGAGATGCTAGGGATCTATACCGGCTCACAGATCAATGGCGGAGTCTACCAGTGGATCGACTCGCTAAGACCGAATGTGCAGATATTGCTGGTGCTGATGGCACTCGTGGCAGCCTTTACGATGATCAATGCGCTCCTAATCATTATCCTAGACTTGACACAGACCATCGGCCTGCTTAAAGCGCTTGGTATGACCTACCGCTCGCTCACGACGATGAGCCTAGCGATCGCTCTGCGCATCATCGCCTGGGGTATGCTCTGGGGCAACCTCCTGGCGGGCATCATCATATGGAGCCAGCATCAGTGGCAGTGGCTCACGCTCGACCCAAATGTCTACTATATCTCACACGTTGCGATGCGTATCCGTCCAGGGGCGTGGATCGTGGTCAATGTGGCGACGCTCCTGCTCTGCCTCATTCTCCTACTCCTTCCGGCACGTATCATCCAGCGGATCTCGCCCACGACGGCACTGCGCTTCGAGTAACTACGACTGACTATGACGAAAAGCTCTACCGCCTCTCAAGGTCCTCAAAGAGGAGCTCTCACACAGACTATCTATCAGGAGACGAAGACCCTCTTACTCGGGTTCAGTCAAGTGTTCCTCCTGCAAAGCACATTGTCAGGCGCCTTGATCCTCGTGGGGCTCCTTTGCAACTCTTGGCAGCTAGCCCTCTTAGCTCTCCTGGGCTGTCTGGTCTCACGATCGGTCGCTTCGCTCTGGCGAGATACGGAGCAGGAGATAGCCGATGGACTATACGGCTTCAACGGCACCTTGGTAGGTATCGCCATAGGAGTCTACTGGGAGATCAGTTGGCTCTCGATACTTCTACTAGTGGTTGGGGCAGCACTCTCCACTTGGTTGGCGCGTGCCTTGCGTCGGCATGCTCAGCTGCCCGGGTTGACAGCACCTTTTATCATCGCTGTGTGGGCGCTGCTCCTGCTGAGTATGCTAGCTCCAGAGCGTATGGGGCTACTCGACACCGCAACGCAGCTAGAGGAGGGAGTCCCCTTGTGGCGGATGCTTGGTGTGGCGCTTGGGGATAGTGTCGGGCAGGTGATGTTTCAAGCGAATGTCTTGACAGGTCTCTTCTTCTTTCTTGCGATCGCCTGGGAGTCACGGCGCAAAGCGCTCTACACCTTGCTGGGACTCCTCATTCCGATGCTTGCGATACCGTTTGTGCCAGAGGCTGTATGGCGCGAAGGCTTGCTAGGCTACAACGCTGTGCTCTGTGCCATCTACTGGTCAGGCAGTAGTGGGCGCAGCTGGCTCTATGCGCTCCTATCGGTGGTACTCTCGGTGCTCTTCGAGCTACTCGCACTCTATGCAGGTCTGATCCCGCTGACGGCTCCCTTCGTGCTCTCTGTATGGAGTGTGTTGAAAGCTCAGCGATGGCGAAAGGTTGCACCGCAATCATTTAATGCTTAACTTTGTACGAGTAATAGGAGTGTTCCCGCTTGGGGAGTCTCTCCTCCTTTGTGCAAACGCTTGCATACACATTAAAAATACAATATAACTCTCATGACAAAAGTAGGTATCAATGGTTTTGGTCGTATCGGCCGACTAGTCTTCCGCGCTTCGCTAAAGCGTGATGATCTCGAGGTAGTAGCAATCAACGACCTCATCGATGTCGAGTATATGGCATATATGCTCAAGTATGACTCTGTACATGGACGCTTCGACGGCACGGTCGACGTACAGGATGGCATGCTCGTAGTCAATGGTCGCAAGATCCGTGTGACAGCTGAGAAGGAGCCACGCCTGATCAACTGGGGCGCTGCTGGCGTAGAGTATGTCGTGGAGAGTACTGGACGCTTCCTCACCAAGGAGCTATCACAGGGACACATCGAGGCTGGCGCTAAGTATGTCGTCATGTCTGCTCCCTCTAAGGATGACACACCTATGTTCGTAACAGGTGTCAACCTAGAGAAGTATGAGCGCGGTACGCAGTTCGTATCTAACGCTTCTTGTACGACCAACTGTCTCGCTCCGCTCGTGAAGGTACTCAACGACAACTTCGGCGTAGAGCAGGGTCTCATGACTACCGTACACGCTGCTACGGCTACGCAGAAGACGGTCGACGGTCCCTCACTCAAGGACTGGCGTGGTGGTCGCTCAGCTATCGGCAATATCATCCCCTCCTCAACGGGTGCTGCTAAGGCTGTCGGTAAGGTAATCCCCGAGCTCAATGGTAAGCTCACGGGTATGTCCTTCCGCGTACCTACGATGGATGTGTCTGTCGTGGACCTAACGGTACAGCTCAAGCGTGGTGCTAGCTACGACGAGATCTGCGCTGCTATGAAGAAGGCCTCTGAGACCAACCTCAAGGGGATTATGGAGTACTGCGACGAGCTACTCGTGAGCCAGGACTTCGTAGGCGATCCACATACCTCTATCTTCGACGCTAAGGCTGGTATCGCTCTGACGGATACCTTCGTCAAGGTAGTCGCTTGGTATGACAATGAGTGGGGTTACTCTAACAAGGTACTCTGCCTCATCGCTCACATGGCTGAGGTCAATAAGTAATCACGCTTAGACTAGCAAAGAGTTTTTACTCTAAAAACAATCAGACGCAAGGCACAGGCGGTAGGAAGAGCATCGAGTGCATCCTCTACCTCTGTGACTTGCGTCTCTTTTTCCTTTTGGAGCGTATCACGAGCCGTGGCTGACTCTGCGAGGCTGTTGCGGTGGTGGAGACTTCCTTTACTCATATATAAGATGATAAGCTGATGGACTTTTACGAACTAGATCTAGAGGATGAGGTCCTCGACGGACTGGATGCGATGAACTTTGTGGAGACCTCTCCCATTCAATCGGAGACGATCCCCCCACTCCTAGAGGGGCGAGACGTCATCGGCTGTGCGCAGACTGGCTCGGGCAAGACGGCAGCTTATCTGCTCCCCTTCCTCAATAAGGTAGCACGTCAAGAACTACCCAAGGATCACCTCGGAGCCGTCGTCATGGCACCCACACGAGAGCTCGCCAAGCAGATCGACCAGGAGGTCGAGGGCTTTGGCTATTACGTATCGGTCTCCACGCTCGCTATCTACGGAGGCACCGATGGCATAGCTTGGGAGCAGCAAAGACGAGGCATGGCACTCGGAGCAGACATCGTCATCGCCACTCCAGGACGACTCCTCTCGATGCTACGTCTCGGCGCGTGTGACCTATCGCATGTACAGTACTTCGTACTAGACGAGGCGGATAGGATGCTCGACATGGGCTTTTACGAAGACATTATGGAGATCTACAAGGCGCTGCCTGAGGATTGCCAGCATGTGATGTTTTCCGCGACGATGCCTAAGGAGATCCTCAAGCTCTCGGAGAGCATCCTCGTTGATCCCGTCCTCGTCGAGCTAGCTGTGGCAAAGCCCCCTAAGTCGATCATGCAGACCGCATACATCTGCTATGATGCACAAAAGCTCCCGATCATCCGATCCCTCTTTGCCAATCCTGAGGCAGAACTCTCACGCACCATCATCTTTGCGGGAACTAAGGCGACCGTCCACGCACTCGCTCAGACACTCACTAGAGATGGACTGCCAGTTGCTGAGATGCACTCGGACTTGTCGCAGGAGCGTCGTGAGGAGGTCTTGAGAGACTTCCGTATGGGACGCACCAAAGTACTCGTAGCGACCGACATCGTGGCGCGCGGTATCGACATAGACGACATCGGAGTAGTGATCAATTATGAGGTGCCTCGTGACTTTGAGGACTACGTCCACCGCATCGGCCGTACAGCACGTGGCGCCGATGGCAAGGGCTTGGCGATCACGCTCGTCTCGCCCAGTGATCAGCAAGACTTCGCACGCTTGGAGCAATTCCTCGAGCAGGAGATCTACCGCATTCCTCTCGACCCCTCACTAGGTGAGGCGCCCACCTATGCTCCCAACGAGCGCTCTAGCAGTCGTGGCTCCTCTAGAGGTAAAGGTAAAGGCAAAGGACGTGGCAGATCGCAAGGCAAAGGCAAAGGACGTGGTAAGCCTCAAGGTAAAGGTCGCTCCTCACAGCGCAAGGGCCGCCCCAGCGGTCGCAAAGGTAATAAGCAGTAACCGACTCGCAGTAATTGACTCTATGAACGCTCATCAGCGTATCGGCATCCTAAGCGATACGCACGGATATATCGATGATCAGGTCTGCAAGGCGCTTGCCACGTGTGATCTGATCTTTCACGCAGGAGACATCGGCGCTCCGCAGGTACTAGAGCGCTTGCAAGCCATTGCCCCGACGCTAGCTGTCTATGGGAATATCGATGACGCTGCGCTACACGCACAGCTCCCAGAGGTGGTTCACACAGAGGTAGCAGGCGTGGAGCTGGTTATGACACATATAGGCGGTTATCCAGGACACTATGAGCGTATCTTCGCACCTTATCTTACGCCATGGCGTGAGCATCCGATGATTACCATCTCAGGGCATAGTCATATCCTCAAGGTGATGCCCGACAAGTCCCGTCCAGGACTCCTCCATATCAATCCTGGAGCGGTGGGGCGCAGTGGGTGGCATCAGAGTCGCACCCTCATACGCCTGCAGATCACCTCTGGGCGACCGCACGATCTAGAGGTCGTCGAGTGGCCCCGCTAGTTTAGCGCTGGGTGACTTACAATAAAGCGTCGGATATAACTCTCCGATGATTGCTTCGCAAAGGTAATATGAAGCGCCAGAGCTTCTGCACTCTTCTGTATGCAACTGCTGTCTGTAGCCTGCAAATACCCTAGTAGATCCTTAAGCAGAGCGACACAACAAGCGATTCCAATCTGTAGAACACAAAGGACATAGCCCTACAAACCACTATACGACAGCTTTAGTGAAGCTTGGGGCTAGATCCCCTTAGCCTCCTCCATAGAGATCAGATTGTTCATCAGAGCGTAGATCGTCAGACCGCTAGGCGAGTGAATGTCTAGCTTGGCGGCTATGTTGCGCCGATGCGTCACGACCGTGTGCGGTGAGAGGTGCAGGACATCGGCTATCTCCTTATTGGTCAGTCCTCGTGCTACCCACGTGACCACTTCACACTCTCGCTGCGAGAGAGGTGTCTGCTGTGTCTCATCGCTCTCCAAGGTGTCCGCATCAGGCTGCTCCGCTTCTTGTATTAGTTGTATCAAGCTCTGAGGTTCGATCGTTGGTAAGCAGACGAAGCTGTAGCCTTTGTAGAGCTCCTCTGGGAGTAGATTGTGATTGATCGCGACGAGCGTAGGCTCCTTACCCGCGGGGAGTAGATCAGGGTTGTACTGTACGCCTGTCAGGAGCGGGTTAGCGATGATTATGTCAGGCGCGATGAATGTGATATGCTGTCTTAGCGCATCTAGGTCGAGCAGATCCACGCATATCTGCACGGAAGAGTCGGGGAAGCCTCTACGCAGCGCTAGCTGCAAGCCATAGGCGAGGAGCTTGTGAGGCTCGATGATAAGTATCGTGTGTTGCATCCGTTGGGGCGTTTATGCGTGTCTATTGCTAGCTTGGAGTCTCTCCTCGATCTGCTTGATGAGTGGTACGAAAAGACAGTCCTCGATATGATTGTGCCACATCAGGTCGCTCTCGGTGGTAAAAAGCTCGTGCAGGACATTCGTCAGCGCATAGTCTCCCATCGACTGGTAGTACTTGATTAGGATATTCTTGAGATCGGTGATCTTCATCTCTATATGGTCGTGCCTACTCTCAAACTCATCGATCGAGTAGCCCTTGTCTCGCTCTCCTTTTAGCAGCCGATGGACGTAGGGGAAGAGTACCTCGTCTTCGTATCCCATATGCTTGTGCACCTCCTCGACATATGCATCGTAGAAGCGGTGGATCAGGGCAGCCACCTCTGGCGAACCTCCCTCGACAGCGGTAAAAAGGTCTCCCCGCAGATTTGGGAGCTTATAGTCTAGGAAGTAGTGATGCGATCGCTGCAGATAAGCTATGAGCGACTCAGCCGAGATCTCGCCTAGCAGCTCCTCAGGGATCGTGTCGGACTGAGTCGTCAGCATATTGACGACAGCGAGGAGTGTATTCGTATCTACACCATTAGCCTGACATACCTCATCGACGCTCTTGTCGCCGAAGCCTAGAGGGATGCCAAAGCGGGTGATCACCATAAGCAGGTCATAGTGCGTCAAGATCAACTTACTCAGAGAGGTGTGAGCATCGAAGGGATGATTCAAGAGGGTCGGTGGATTCATAGACTATTAGTTTTGGTAAGTGTGTTACTGTAACTAGATACCGCAGACAAAGATACAAACGATCGGCTGATCGCTCAATACCTATCTGTAGGTAGAAGTTAGAGATTAGATTTTAGAAGTTAGATATTAGAAGTTAGAGAGTTGTGTCTAGGGGCGCTAGTGCTTCTAGTAGCGCTAGTGGCACTAGTACCCTTAGCCAATGGCCAACAGCTAACAGCCAACAGCTAGTTGACTAGGACTCGGTATAGCTGGTCGCCTATGCGAACGAGGTAGGGCCCTGAGGGTAGTGCTGAGCAGTCGTACGGCTCACCGCATCGTGCGGTGCTGATCAGTACTCCCTGAGCTGTGTAGAGAGACATCTCAGTATCTGCTGCATAGCCCTCGACGATGAGCTGGTCGTTGGCGATATAGACACGCTGAGTCTCTGCCGTCGGTGTGGTGAGCGCATTGCCCCGGCAGAAGGTTACCTCCAGATGGATCTCCTTATCCACCTTGACACCGACCTCTAGTTCGTCTCGCCAGTCGGTCATCTCCTCGCCATTGACGATCCACTTGTCGACCCGTAGCGTTGGGTCTGGCGTAGCGACACAGTAGACCGTCTCGCCTTCCTTGACCAGTGTCCCAGAGCTTATGATCTCTTGTGTACTGCTGAGTCGTACAGAGAGGTAGCCTCCAGGGCCATAAGTGAAGTTAAAGGGATACTGTGGCACCGTAAGCTCCTTAAAGACAGCGGTCACGTGACCATCACGATAGAGCTCGTAGTAGAAAGGACTCCCCTCGTCTAGTGATCGCTCGCCGTCAGTCCTCCAGTAGTCTAGCTCATGCCCCTTGTCCGCTTTAGCCACGAAGGTGATCTCTGCGCCTGCAGGGATACGGTCGCCCGACTTAACCTTTACCGCCGTGCCCATATTATCCATATAGTAAGCATTTTCGATGACGCCACCACCCTCGCTATCGTAAGTGATCGTGTAGCCCTCTGCGGGGAGCTTCTTGTAGTGAGCAACGATGTCTACATCGTCTGTGATAATGTACTCAATGAGATATTGGTAAGCCACGTGACAGCGCTCGCCATTGATCTCATAGTAGTCAACCTGATAGCCATCCTCTAGCTCAGACTGTATGTACACCTTGGTACCACGCTCCACAAGATCGCCCGAGGCAAGCTCTTTCCAGGGATTTACGATGGCAACACTCAGAGTACCTCCCTCATTCATAGAGAAAGTGACCCGCGCCTGTCCCGTGGGTTGCTCGCTAGCGGTGCGAGGCACACGAGCCACGATCTGATTCGTCTCGGCAGCTGCTGCATAGTGTGGGTAGTAGTCATTGTGTGTCTGAATGCCTACCAGCAGCGTGTCCAGTTGCTGCCCTCCTCGTGTAAAGAGTGACTCAGAAAGCTTGAAGACCCCCCTCTCTACGCTGTATTGATCCGAGAAGATCGGCATATTGGGTGCCTCTCCCTCCTCAGAGGCGATCATCACGTTGGGGTAGGTCGTGGTGTAGCTCTGTCCCTTGGCATCCTGTACCGTCTGCTGGAAGGAGAGATCTATCGTCAGCGGTGATACGTGGACAGGGTCAAGAGTTATCTCGGGACACTGGTCATAGTTGACATCAGACTCTCGCAGCTGATCGGTAAAGAGCGGTAGCTGGTCATAGGTGAGGGCATTGCCCGTAAGGTTAGCCTTCCGAAGTGTGGAGAGCCCCTTGACACCTATCAGACGACGTAGCTGCGGATTGTTGTACACCTCCAGAGAGCTGAGCTGCGTCAAGCCCGTGAGATCGATCGCTTGTAACTGTAGCTGCGTATTGAGCTTGAGCTTCTGCAGATGCTTCTGCTGTGTCAGGTCGAGGGTCCCTTGCAGTGAAGGCATCTCCGGGGTGCCGAGGCGTGTCGAGAGTGAGAGCTCTTCGAGTGTGCCGTCTTGCGGTAGGATGATGCTCCGCAAGTTTTGCACCTTAAGCACCTTAAGCTGCGGACAGCGAGAGACATCTAGGTGGTATGGAGTCGTAGAGCCCGACATAGGACAGGCGAAAGCAAAGTCTAGTCGCTCTAGCGTGGGTGAGGCTATCTCGCCAAAACCTAAGACGTTGAGCTTTCCCTCCGTAGCCCACGGCTCTTCGAGCATCGTCACAGAGGTGCCATCGATAGTTATCTTCGTCCCCTCCGCCACAGGCTTAGCATAGGTGTGGGTGACAGCCTTAGCATAGCGACTCTTGGGGTCAGCAAGCGTCTCGCTCGATCCGTCTCCCCAGTAGATGGTGACCGAGGCTCCAGGTAGTGTGTTGTACTTAAAGGTCACGGAGCTACTCCCAGGAGTCACACATAGCTCGATAGGGTACTCTAGACCGTTCTGAGCGAGTAGCCCCTGGAGTGGTAGGAGCGGTAGGAGGCAGAGTAGCAGCCAATAGGTAATCTTTGCTTTCATACTGATATGGATCTATTGATACGAAGACAAAGGCTCTCGATACAACTATGGGGACTTAGTTGCAGAGCCTTGATGGATCAACCAAGCTCCCGTTACGTATTGCGAAGATAGTTATTTCAAATGACAAAGTGTAATCAAATACGTCTGAGCGTCCGTTGTGTCAAGCGAAACGAGCGTCCCTACAGATCGAGGTTACAGCGTTTGATGAATGGAATTGTCGTGCTGACGTAGCTTGTGTAGGGGCGGACCTACGTGTCCGCCCGCAGAATAGACTGCACTCAGGTGAGGACGGGCGGACACACAGATCCGCCCCTACGGTGGAAGCTTCCACCCCGCCGAGCGGTTCACCCGAAGAGAAGTCGACTGAGTTTCCGAAACGAGAAAAAACTTCGCATTTTACTTGCATATAAACTTAGAAAGCAGCGGGCTAGACGTCAACCACAAAGGCGCATCAAGCAGTACTGCTTGATGCGCCTTTTGTGGTTGATTAGAGGCGAGTAGCCTTTTTAGTCTAGTATGGTGACCCAGCCGTGTGTATCAGGCTCGTCGCCGTACTGGATACCACGTAGCTTGTTGTAGAGCTTCTCGCTGATAGGACCAGGCTTACCATCCTTAGAGATCTCGTAAGTCTTGTTCTCATCGAGGTCATCGACACGTAGTATTGGGCTGATGACAGCAGCTGTACCACAAGCACCAGCCTCCTCAAAGGTAGCTAGCTCCTCCTCAGGTACATGACGACGCTCTACCTTCAGACCGAGATCCTCAGCGAGCTGCATCAAGCTCTTGTTCGTGATAGAGGGTAGGATAGAGGTAGACTCAGGTGTGATGTAAGTGTTGTCTCTAATTCCGAAGAAGTTAGCTGGACCGCACTCATCGATATACTTCTTCTCCTTAGCATCGAGGAAGAGGCAAGCGCTGTAGCCCTTCTCGTGAGCTAGGACGGTAGGTACCATACCAGCAGCATAGTTACCACCCACCTTGATCGTACCAGTACCCAGAGGAGCGGCACGGTCATAGCCACGCATGATAGCCATAGGAGTAGGCTTGAAGCCCTCCTTGAAGTAAGGACCTACGGGAGATACGAAGACGATAAAGAGATACTCAGGAGCTGGCTTGACACCTACCTGCTCACCTAGTCCGAGTAGGAGTGGGCGGATGTAGAGTGAAGCACCGCTCTCGTAGGGAGGGACGTAGTCCTTGTTGAGCTCGACAGCCTTCTTGACAGCCTTGATAAAGAGCTCTTCGGGTACGGGAGCCATGACGACACCCTCAGCTGAGCGGATCATACGCTTAGCATTCTCCTCGACACGGAAGAGGCGGATCTTACCATCCTTACCACGATAAGCCTTGAGACCCTCAAAAGCCTCCTGGCCGTAGTGCAGACAGGTAGCGCCCATGTGGAGCGTGATCGTCTCCTGTGAAGTGACCTCTAGCTCACCCCACTTGCCATCACGATAGTAACAGCGTACGTTGTAATCGGTCTTGAGGTAACCAAACCCCAATGATGACCAGTCCAAATTCTTCATACTATATATAGGTAATAAAGTTGTTAGTAAAGTCCGTAGTAACGATCGGTCTACAAAGATACCTATTTTATTTGGTATTAGACGACTCAAAAACAAACCTCCGTAGATTCAACTATCAAGTGAGACGTGTAACCCTAGGGTTACTCGTACTAGTCGCTACACGTAGTTGGCTGAAAAAGTCGATATCCACGTGGGGATTCTCAAATCTCCACGTGGAAAATAAAAATTCTCCACGTGGAGGCGAAATAAAACTTCGGAGGAATCAAATGATACTTCGGAGGAATCGTTTTGCGCCTACGTGGAGAATAAAAAATAGCCACGTGGAGATTTGAGATTTTCCACGTGGATATTGTCCTCTTCCTAAAAAAAAGTACACAGTTGGAAAGGTGTTACTGAGACGGTACACGGATCGTCTTTGGCGGGATGGAGAGTGAGAGCTTTTTTGTACCTTTGTGGCGTATATACATTTTTGAGATTGTTGCAGAGAGCAAGAGTCTCCTCATTATATTAGTCGACTACAACATACCACTTATGTCTGATCAGATACATATCACGCTACCCGATGGCAGTGTGAAGGAAATGAAGCAGGGGGTGACCCCGCTAGATATAGCTAATAGCATCAGCGAGCGACTGGCACAGGAGGTCCTAGCGGCCGAGTGCGACGGCGAGCTTATAGATATACGTACACCGCTGATGCAAGATGCCCACATCAAGCTCCTCAAGTGGGAGGACGAAGGCGGCAAGCACGCTTTTTGGCACACCTCGGCTCACCTTATGGCCGAGGCGCTTCAGGAGCTGTACCCTGGCGTACAGTTTGGCATAGGGCCTGCTATCGAGGCAGGCTTTTACTATGATATAGATGCTGGTAATGAGGTGATCAAGTCGGAGGATCTGCCGAAGATCGAGGCTAAGATGCTGGAGCTGGCGCATCGCAAGGAGACGCTCGAGCGTAAGGCGATCTCTAAGAGCGATGCCTTGGACTTCTTCAAGAAAACGGGTCAGGGCTACAAGCTAGAGCTGATCAACGATCTGGAGGATGGCACCATCACGACCTATACGCAGGGTGCCTTCACGGATCTCTGTCGTGGACCACACCTTCCCTCCACAGCGCCTATCAAGGCGGTCAAACTACTGAGCGTGGCTGGCGCTTACTGGCGTGGCGATGAGACGCGCAAGCAATTGACTCGTATATATGGTATCACCTTCCCCAAGAAGAAGCTCCTCGATGAGTATCTCGCTATGCTCGAAGAGGCGAAGAAGCGCGACCACCGCAAGATAGGTAAAGAGCTGGAGCTCTTTGCTTTTTCACAGCGTGTCGGGCAGGGTCTGCCTCTGTGGCTACCACGCGGTACGCAGCTGAGACTTAAGCTCGAAGACTTCCTCAAGCGTATCCAAAAGCGCTACGGCTATCAGCAGGTGATGACGCCTCACATCGGCAATGTGGAGCTCTACAAGACGAGCGGTCACTATGCTAAGTATGGTGCTGACTCATTTCAAGTAATCACGACTCCTCAGGAGGGGGAGGCTTTCATGCTGAAGCCGATGAACTGCCCTCACCACTGCGAGATATACAAGCTCAAACCACACTCTTACAGAGATCTGCCGGTACGTCTAGCTGAGTTTGGTACGGTCTATCGCTACGAGCAGAGCGGTGAGCTACACGGCTTGACGCGTGTACGTGGCTTCACGCAAGACGATGCACATATCTTCTGCCGTCCTGATCAGGTCAAGGAGGAGTTCCTTAAGGTGATGGATATTATCTTCATCATCTTTAGAGCTCTAGACTTTGAGAACTTTGAGGCGCAAATCTCTCTACGCAGCCAGACTGATCGTAGCAAGTACATCGGTAGCGAGGAGAACTGGGATCGTGCTGAGCAAGCGATCATCGAGGCTTGCCAAGAGGCTGGTCTACCAGCACATATCGAGTACGATGAGGCTGCTTTCTACGGCCCGAAGCTTGACTTTATGGTCAAGGATGCTCTCGGTAGACGCTGGCAGCTGGGTACGATCCAGGTAGACTACAACCTGCCAGAGCGTTTTGATCTAGAGTACACAGGCGAGGACAATCAGAAGCACCGCCCTGTGATGATACACCGCGCACCCTTTGGCTCTATGGAGCGATTTGTAGCGGTACTCATAGAGCACACGGCGGGTAAGTTCCCCCTATGGTTGGCTCCTGACCAAGTGGTCATACTGCCTGTCTCGGAGCGCTTCAACGACTACGCCAACGAGGTGGCAGCAGCCCTGAGCGAGCATGACATCAGCGTATCCGTTGACGACCGCAATGAGAAGGTGGGTCGCAAGATACGTGACAATGAACTCAAGCGTATCCCCTACATGCTGATCGTCGGTGAGCAAGAGCAGGCTGACGGCACTGTATCGGTACGTAAGCAGGGCAAGGGTGATGCAGGTACAGAAAAAATTAGTACCTTTGCCGAGCGTATCCTTCGAGAGATAGAGAGTCAGATGAATGCCAGAGGGTAGTCGTCCGCCTTTTATCTCAAGAGAAAGAAAAGTCGTATCAATCTAAGACTTGATCAATTAACCTAACCTAGCAAACTGCTAACGAATCACTAACTGCTAATTGCAGACGAATGGCAAACAGTAGAAATTTCAGACGTCCACCCATCAAAGAGCAACCGAACCGGATCAACGAGCAGATACCTCATCGTGAGGTACGTCTCGTCGGTGACAATGTAGACCAAGGGGTCTACCCTATCCAGCAAGCTCGTCGTATAGCCGAGCTACAGGGACTAGACCTTGTGGAGATCTCTCCCAATGCGGAGCCTCCCGTATGCCGTGTGACTGACTACCAGAAGTTTCTCTATCAGCAGAAGAAGCGACAGAAGGAGCAGAAGGCTAAGCAGGCTAAAGTGGTCGTCAAGGAGATCCGCTTCGGGCCTCAGACGGATGATCACGACTACAACTTCAAGCTTCGTCACGCTGAGGGCTTCCTCAAGGATGGCTTTAAGGTGAAGGCATACGTCTTCTTCCGTGGGCGCAGTATCCTCTTTAAGGATCAGGGCGAGATACTTCTCCTGCGCTTTGCCAACGACCTAGAGGATCTGGCTCGTGTCGAGAACATGCCAGTGCTGGAGGGCAAACGCATGACGATCATGCTAGCTCCTAAGCCAGCCTCTGCCAAGAGTAAGAAGAAAGAGCCGAAGCAGACCTGCGAGCAGCAGACCGATCAAGAAGCATCTGAAAAGAACGATAACGAGTAGTCAAGCACAAGACACACGTAAGCAAGTAAATCAACCCTACTCTACCAGCTACGCTCTGTGCGTAGCAGACTATCCAAACAGGCATAGGCGTGCCTCTAGGTAGTTGGTCGGGAGGATCATCTAACAATAGTTTCACACAATTCAAAATCCAAACAAAATGCCTAAACAGAAGACAGTATCAGGCGCTAAGAAGCGTTTTTTCCTGACAGGTAGCGGACGCGTCAAGCGTAAGCATGCGTACAAGAGTCACATCCTCACCAAAAAGAGCAAGAAGCGTAAGCGCAATCTTACCTACACAGCTCTCGTGCACCCGCACAATGAGAAAAGTGTCAAGGAGATGCTCAACCTTTAATCGAGGACTCAACAGAGTTTAGTACGTATCTATTAAACACACTAATCGACACAAGAAATGCCTAGATCAGTAAATCACGTCGCTTCACGAGCTAAGCGCAAGAGAATACTTAAGCAAACACGCGGATACATCGGTGCCCGCAAGAACGTATGGACCGTAGCCAAGAATGGCTGGGAGAAGGGTCTACAGTATGCTTACCGTGATCGTAAGAACAAGAAGCGCTCTTTCCGCGCTCTATGGATACAGCGTATCAACGCTGCTGCACGCCTAGAGGGTATGACCTACTCGACACTGATGGGTGGTCTACACAAGCAGGGAATTGAGATCAACCGTAAGGTCCTCGCTGACCTCGCTATGAACAATCCCGAAGCCTTTAAGTCTATCTGCGAAAAGGCTAGAGGCTAAAACGACGGGCTCTCTAATACAAAGCCTAGGCGCAAGACACAGGACGCACGATGTCGCCTTGACGACATCACGATCTTGAGTCTTGCGTCTAGTCATTAATCTATCTTCTATCGAGTCGCTATGGCTATGGTCACCACACCGCATCAGCTGTAGCAGACTTAGTGTGGCGACACACTCCTTCTGTCATCTTACAACACTCTTCAATCCATAATAGTATGTCAGCTCTTCAAGCAATATCACCTCTAGATGGTCGCTATGCGAGCAAGACCGCTCCCCTAGCAGCTTACAGCTCCGAGTCAGCGCTCATCCGCTATCGTGTACGTATCGAGGTGGAGTACCTCATAGCGCTAACCCAAACGATACCCGCACTGAGCCAATCCCTCACAGAGCCTAAGCAAGAGGCTCTAAGAGAGCTTTACAAGGAGTGGTCTACAGAGGCCGCACAAGAGGTAAAGGATATCGAAGCTACGACCAATCATGATGTCAAGGCTGTCGAGTACTACATCAAGCGTCATCTGCCACAGCTGGGACTAGAGGAGATTGAGGAGTTTGTCCACTTCGGACTAACATCGCAAGATGTCAACAATACCGCCTTCCCGCTGATGCTTCGTGAGGCGCTGCACGAGGTCTACCTCCCGACGCTCCAGAAGCTCATCGAGCAGCTACGTCAGCTCGCCAATGAGTGGCACGATGTCGCTATGCTGGCTCGCACGCATGGTCAGCCCGCTAGCCCCACGCGTCTGGGCAAGGAGATTATGGTCTTCGTCTACCGCTTGGAGCAGCAGGCCAAAGCTCTGGAGCAGGTGCCTATCACGGGCAAGTTTGGCGGTGCTACGGGCAACTTTAATGCGCACCATGTCGCCTACCCTACCATTGACTGGGTCGCTTTTGGCAATAGCTTTCTCACATCACTAGGGCTAGAGCGTGAGCAGTACACAACGCAGATCTCCAATTACGACAACCTCGCTGCCCTTTTTGAGGCGATGGCTCGCATCAACACGATCCTCATCGACCTGGCTCGAGACTTCTGGAGCTACATCTCTATGGGTTACTTCGGGCAGAAGATCAAGGCGGGTGAGGTCGGCTCTAGTGCGATGCCTCACAAGGTTAATCCCATTGACTTTGAGAATGCTGAGGGCAACCTCGGACTAGCTAATGCGATGGCTCTGCATCTAGCCTCCAAGCTCCCCATATCTCGTCTGCAGCGCGACCTAACAGACTCGACGGTGATACGTAATCAGCTCGTCCCGATGGGCTACACGCTAATAGCTTTCAGTAGTCTCTCTAAGGGTCTTGGCAAGCTAGTCATCCACCCCGAGCGCATCGCTCATGATCTCGATTGCAACTGGGCCGTGGTCGCCGAGGCTATCCAGACGATCCTGCGCCGTGAGGGTTATCCACACCCTTATGAGACGCTCAAGGCACTGACCCGCACAGGAGAGGAGATAAGCCAAGAGACGATCGCCAACTTCATCGACACCTTGGAGGTTGCTGAGGAGATCAAAGAGGAGCTTCGTCAGATCACCCCGAACAACTACGTGGGGGTCTAGTCTGCCAATAAATTAGTACCTTTGTCGTAGCTCGATCAACTAGTAATATCCACAGTTAGTAAGATCCGAAGGAAAGTCTGTTGACACTGATTTAGTAGCAACAGAGACCCCTTGATACAAATACTACCACACAACACACTAAGCTTGTTGTGTAGTCATCAAACAGCTTCATGTCTATAGACAGCAATCCTACATCAGAGGCACAGCACAAGACAAGTTCCTCTGCTGATTCATCTGCCGAGGTGCCTGCGTCCGCATCTACTGGCAAGCGAAGACGTCAACGCATAGCACGACCCGCTAACAGCGAGTCCTTGATCCGTGTCAAGGTCAGTGGCGAGGAGAGCGCCACCGTGACGCATCGCAATATAGATGCCTCCGAGATGGTCAAGCCCCGAGACATCAGTGCAGAAAAAGCATTGGAGCGAAGACATAACTTCGACGAACCGCACACTGGAGAGCGGAGTTTTCACAAAGTGTCGACACCTGTGTCTGTAGTTAGCAATGGCGATCAAGATGACCCTGTCATATATCCGTACGCCAAGCAGAGAGGAAAGGCTGCCCGCCCTAAAGCACATAACGAAGAAGCTCGCACCTCATCACCACGACGCAAGAGAGGAGCCAATACAGCGAACCGTAAAGATAAGCGCTCCTCAGCTCCTCGCAAGAACGCTGGTCAGCGGCCTAACAAGCAGCGCAAGGGCGAAGCGAAGCCCCGCACACCTAAGGCGCCTGTCGAGCCAGTGCGCTACACCTCTCCCCTAGTTGAGGCTGGCGAACCAATACGACTCAATAAGTTCCTCTCCAACTCTGGACTATGCTCTCGTCGTACAGCAGACCAGTACATCGCTGCAGGACGTGTCAAGGTCAACGGTGTCGTTGTCTCCGAGCTTGGCTCGCAGGTGCTGCCGACTGACCAAGTGATGGTCGATGACAAGCCAGTCTCTCTAGAGGCTAAGGTCTACGTACTACTCAACAAGCCGAAGAACTGCGTCACCACACTCACCGATCCCGAGGGGCGACGCACGGTCATGGATCTCGTGCACAACGCTTGCACCGAGCGCATCTACCCCATCGGTCGTCTAGACCGCAACACGACTGGCATACTCCTTCTTACCAATGATGGCGACCTAGCGGTGCGCTTGATGCACCCCGCCTTTCGCAAGAAGAAGATTTACGAGGTAGCCCTCGACAAGGAGGTCACCGTAGAGCATATGCAGATGATCGCTCAGGGCTTCGAGCTAGAGGATGGCGAGATCCATGCCGATGCCATCAGCTATATCACTGGGCAGACCCACGACAAGGTAGGCATAGAGATCCACTCGGGTCGCAACCGCATCGTGCGTCGCATCTTCGAGCATCTAGGCTATCGCGTCGTGCACCTAGACCGTGTCTACTACGCAGGTCTCACCAAAAAAGATCTACCACGCGGTCGCTGGCGCTATCTAACGCCCGAGGAGGTACGCTACCTCCGCATGGGCATTAAGGAGCAAGAGGACAGTGGCGTAGCACCCACCACCAAAGTCTACCACAAGCACCAAGAGACACCAGAGCATCCCTTCTCATCCGAAGAGATAGAAGACTAAATAGGTATAAACCATATCAGCAGATACTATGAATAACTCACTACCACGCACTACTATCAAGGAGCTTCCTCAGCTTGCACAGCGTCAGCTCCCCCAGCCCGTCTGTGTCAAGGGATGGGTACGCACCAAGCGAGGCAACAAGGCTGTCTGCTTCGTTGCGCTCAACGATGGCTCGACCATACACAGCATACAGATCGTCATTGACAAGGCTCAGACCGACCCTAAGCTTCTTGAGCAGATCACCACAGGCGCCGCTATCGGTGTCGTTGGCACACTCGTCGCTTCACAGGGTCAAGGGCAAGAGTACGAGATACAGGCTAACGAGATAACCATCTACGGCACCTCTGATCCCGTACGCTATCCACTGCAAAAGAAGGGACACACGCTAGAGTTCCTTCGTGAGATCGCTCACCTGCGTCCACGTACCAACACCTTTGCAGCGGTCCTCCGCATCCGCCACCACATGGCTTATGCGATCCACACCTTCTTTCACGAGCGTGGCTACTACTACCTCCACACCCCAATCATCACCTCGAGCGATGCCGAGGGTGCTGGGCAAATGTTTACCGTCACCACGCTAGATATGAACAAGCTCCCCCTTGCTAAAGATGGGAGCGTGGACTACAGCAAAGACTTCTTTGGCAAGCACACCTCGCTGACCGTATCGGGACAGCTAGAGGGTGAGCTAGGCGCCCTAGCACTAGGCGGTATCTACACCTTTGGTCCTACCTTTAGAGCTGAAAACTCCAATACCCCACGCCACCTGGCTGAGTTCTGGATGGTCGAGCCTGAGGTCGCCTTTATGGACAATGAGGGCAACCAAGACCTCGCCGAGGCATTCACCAAGCACTGCCTCCAGTGGGCTCTAGATCACTGTATGGACGATCTCGAGTTCCTCGCCGAGCATTACGACAAGGAGCTCATCGAGCGCATCCGCTTCGTTGTGGAGCGCCCATTCGTACGCATCACCTACACCGAGGGTGTCGCGATCCTCGAGGAGGCCGTCCGTGGCGGCAAGAAGTTCGAGTTCCCCGTCTACTGGGGCGCCGACCTCGCCAGCGAGCATGAGCGTTACCTCGTCGAGCAGCACTACAATGCGCCCGTCATCATGACCGACTACCCGAAGGAGATCAAGGCCTTCTATATGAAGCAAAACGACGACGGCAAGACCGTACGCGGTATGGACGTCCTCTTCCCGCACATCGGCGAGATCATCGGAGGTAGCGAGCGTGAGACCGACATCGACAAGCTCACGGCACGTGCCGAGGAGGTCGGCATCAAGGACAAGGATCTATGGTGGTACCTCGACACACGTCGCTATGGCTCAGCACCACATGCGGGCTTCGGACTGGGCTTCGAGAGACTCCTCCTCTTCGTCACCGGCATGACCAATATCCGTGACGTGATCCCCTTCCCCCGCACACCAAACAACGCCAACTTCTAGTCCCTCCCCTACTCGCTAGAGGACTAGCAATCATATCTTATCAGTCAAGGCTGTAGCACCTCCACGTATGGTGCTGCAGCCTTTTCTATTTGTCGCACTACAAAAAGCCCCCCCTGGTTGTTGCTTTTACTCGGGATCTGTGCTGTAGATCGAGTCGGGATAGGTCGCCTCAACGAAAAAGAGTGCACGAGCTGGTGCTGCCGAGCCAGCTAGCGTGCGGTCTTCAGACTGGATTAACTCTGCGATAGAGTCTGGCGTGCGCTGTCCGTAGCCCACCTCGAGGAGCGTCCCGACCATCGTACGCACCATACCGTGGAGAAAACGATTGGCACACACCTCGTAGCGCATCGCATCCCAGAGACCAGGCATCTCGACCTGCTCCCAATGCGCTGTGTAGACGGTACAGCGGTTGTGCTTCGTCTGCGTGTGTAGCTTGCTAAAGGAGGTAAAGTCGTGCTCCCCAATGAAGTGACGACAAGCTTCGTTCATCAGCTCCATATCAGGGAGCGTGCGTCGCTCCCAGCAGTAGTCGCCCCAAAAGGGGTTGCTACAAGCCGATATGTAGTAGTGATACCTTCGTGAGATAGCGTCAAAGCGAGCGTGAGCCGTCGGGATGACTGGCGTGACAGAGCGAACGGATATTCCTCCACGCAGTATGCCACACAAGCCTCTCTGTATCTGCGCTAGCGGAGGGTGCGGGATCGGCAAGTCGGCATGCGCCATCATACTATAAGCGTGTACCCCAGCGTCTGTACGCCCTGCGCCTGTGACCGAGATCGGCTGGCGAAAGAGTATGGAGAGGGCGCGCTCTAGCTCAGACTGCACCGAGACACCACGAGGCTGTACCTGCCAGCCACAATAGTTGGTGCCGTCGTAAGCGACCTCTAGAAATACACGCTGTACGGGAGCCTCCATGGCTTTAAGAGTAGTAGCCTATCACGACTTAGAGGTCGCACTACGCTTAGGCGCAACCTTCTTAGCAGTGCTAGTCGTTTTCTTGGTCGTACTCTTCTTAGCCGTGCCAGCGGTCTTCTTCGCTGTTGTGCGTCCCTTTTTCGGGGTCTCTTTGTTTTGCTCAGCGATGATAGCAACGACCTCGTCGTATGTCAGCTTCGTGGGATCAGCTTTCTGCTCCTTGGTGAGCTTGTAATTCTTCTTGCCCGCCTTGATGTAAGCGCCCCAGCGTCCGTCACGGATCGCAATATCGGGGTCCTCGGGGAAGCTCTTGAGCAGACTGGCCGCCTCCTTGCGACGCTTCTCCTCGATAAGCTCGATCGCCTCCCGAAGGGTAATCTCCTCGGGTGTCAGACCGCTGCTCTTGGAGATAGAGGTAAACTTACCTTTGTGTCGTAGGTAAGGCCCAAAGCGCCCCACAGCAGCAACCACTTCGCTCCCCTCAAATTCCCCGACCATGCGAGGCAGGTCAAAAAGCTTGAGCGCCTCCTCTAGCGTGATGGTCTCTATGAGCAGATTGCTCGGGATACTGGCGAAGCGAGGCTTGAGGCGCTTCCGCTCCTCCTCAGGCAGAGAGCTATCGGGTGCCTCTCCGATCTGCACCATCGGGCCGTAGCGTCCGATGCGAGCGATGACTGGCTTACCACTTACAGGATCGTTACCGAGGAGTCGCTCACCTGTATAGCGCTTGGCTCCAGACTGGCTCTGCTCCTCGATGATCGGGTGAAACTTATCGTAAAACGTGCCAATCAGATCTTGCCACTGAGCCTCACCCTCGGCAACTTTGTCAAAGTGCTCCTCCACGTCTGCCGTGAAGTTGTAGTCGACGACACGGGAGAAGTTTTCCATTAGGAAGTCAGTCACGACGATTCCCATATCGGTGGGGACGAGCCGTCCACGATCACTGCCGTAGCGCTCCTTCTGCTTGTGCGACTTGATAGTCGTATTTCCAGCACTGTGCTGCCAGCTGAGGTATAGCACATTGCGACTCTCGCCTTGGCTCTCACCACGACGCACGTACTCTCTGTTTTGAATCGTCTGAATCGTAGGAGCATAAGTAGACGGACGACCGATGCCTAGCTCCTCCATCTTGCGAACCAATGAAGCCTCCGTATAGCGGGGCTTAGGCTTGGTAAAGGATTGCCGCCCCTCTATCTCTCTTAGCTGTAGCGCGTCGCCCTCCTTCAGCTTGGGAAGCTCATTGCCAGTGGTATCCTCCTCGTCATCACGGCTCTCTGTGTAAGCGCTGATGAAGCCGTCGAAGACAATCACCTCGCCACGAGCCTCTAGACGAATAGGATCAGCGCCCTGCGAAGCAATCTGCGCTATCGTCCGCTCGATGCGGGCGTCCGCCATCTGACTAGCGAGGGTGCGCTTGCGTATGAGGTCGTAGAGAGCTTGCTCCTGCTTGGTGCCCTGTATCGTAGCGTTGCGCAGATAAGTCGGGCGAATCGCTTCGTGCGCCTCCTGCGCTCCTTTGCTCTTAGCGTGATAGCGTCGGCGCTGATAGTAGTCGGCGCCCCACTGCTCCAGGATCACCGTCTCCGCATCGTGGAGTGCGAGGCTGGAGAGATTGACCGAGTCGGTACGCATATAGGTGATGAGTCCTCGCTCATAGAGTGCCTGTGCCACACGCATCGTATTGGAGACGCTCATGCCAAGCTTGCGAGAGGCCTCCTGCTGGAGCGTACTGGTGGTAAAAGGTGCCGACGGAGAGCGACGTCCAGGCTTCTGCTCCACCTGCTGTACGGCAAAGGCGGACTGACTATCGATAGCTCGCTGCATAAGCTGGCGAGCGGCCTCTTCGGAAGGGAGGTTGTCAGGAAGTGTCGCAGAGAAGGTGTCTCCCCCCTTGGTCTCTAGGCGTGTCGATATGGCAAAAGAAGTCTCTGGTTCGAAAGCTAGTATCTCGCGCTCCCGCTCTACAATGAGACGCACAGCTACGCTCTGCACACGTCCTGCTGAGAGCGAGGGACCGACACGTCGCCAGAGGACTGGCGAGAGCTCAAAGCCCACGATACGATCTAGGACACGACGCGCCTGCTGGGCATCTACGAGGTTTTCGTTGATCGAGCGTGGATTCTGAATAGCATGCTGTATGGCGCTCTTAGTGATCTCATGGAATGCGATACGATGTGTCTCCTTGTCCTTGAGGTCTAGCACCTGATAGAGGTGCCATGCGATCGCCTCTCCCTCACGGTCCTCATCGGATGCGAGCCATACGATGTCACTACCCTTCGCTGCTTTGCGTAGCTCTGAGACGACCCGCTGCTTGTCTGCGGGGATCTCATAGATGGGTGCGAAGTGTTGCTCCACATCTACACTGAAGCTACTCGGCTTAAGGTCACGTATGTGTCCATAGCTCGAGAGTACTTTGTAGTCTGCACCGAGAAATTTGCCAATGGTCTTTGCCTTTGCGGGGGACTCTACTATTACTAAGTTCTTCTGCTTTGCCATAATCTCACGCTATCAGAGACTGTTGCCATAGTCTCAATTGGTGCAAAGGTACTCTTTTATAGGGAAACAAACGCTTTAGCAGAAAAAGAGCTCAACTCCGCAAATCAATTAGCTCAAGGAGATGCATAATCCGCTGTGTAGTCATTAGGATCCTGACCGTGTAGCGATCTTGTAACTCGTCTCGCTTTGATACAACGGACGCTCGACCGTGCGTCCCTGCACGTCGTTACTCGTCAGTACTCCAAGAGAAGGCGTCCATCAATCTAACAGTAGATCGACGGACGCCTTGTTATTGTTAGTATAAGGGTCTCTGTGGACTAGTTGACCTTGATCAGACTATCCATACCACGCTTGATAGCCTCCTCATTGAGGGGGATCAGCTTGTGGTGACGCTCGGGCAGAGACTTCTTGAGTCCTGCAATGATGCTCTCGAGCTTTAGCATAGGAGCAGCCTTGAGCATACCACCGAGGATGATCATGTTGAAGATCTTGTCATTGCCCATCTCGAGGCTCTGATCAGTAGCAGGTACCTCGTAGATGTTGATATCCTTACGGTCAGACTTGTGCTGGATGAGAGCTGGGTCGTAGATAAGGATACCGCCCTTCTTAACACGGGGGCCGAACTTGTCGAGTGATGGCTGGTTGAGTACGATGACTACATCATACTCATTGACAACAGGCGAGCTAACAGGCTCATCGCTTACGATGACCGTAACGTTACTCGTACCACCACGCTGCTCAGGTCCGTAAGAAGGCATCCACGATACCTCCTTGTCCTCCATGATACCAGAGTAAGCAAGTATCTTACCCATAGAGAGTACACCCTGACCTCCAAAGCCAGATATGACTATTTCGTAATTCATAGTTGTTCCTTTCGTCTGATTAGATTTTCATTGTAACCACCTCGTCGTTGCTACCCTTAGACTCGACATCCTTGATGTCACCAAGAGCGTACTTGTCGACCATAAACTTCGACATCCACTCATTAGCCTTAGCCGGACTCATCTTCCAGCCCGTATTGCAGGTTGAGACAAACTCAACGACGCTGGTACCCTTGCCTGCGAGTGAATTCTCAAAAGCCTTGCGTAGAGCCTTCTTAGCCTTACGTACAGCAGGTGCTGTGTGTACACTCTGACGCGTGACGTAGCACGTACCATCTAGCTCAGAGAGGATCTTAGAGATGACGAGTGGATAGCCGTTGAGCTCAGGCGTACGACCATCAGGACAGGTGACAGTCTTCATACCGAGTAGCGTCGTAGGAGCCATCTGACCACCAGTCATACCGTAGATACCGTTGTTGATAAAGATGATGACAATGTTTTCACCACGGTTTGCAGCGTGGATTGTCTCAGCGGTACCGATAGCAGCTAGGTCACCATCACCCTGATAGGTAAAGACGAGCTTATTGGGGTATAGACGCTTGATAGCAGTAGCTACAGCGGGTGCACGTCCGTGAGCAGCCTCCTGCCAGTCAATGTCTATATAGTTGTATGCGAAGACGGAGCAGCCCACAGGAGCTATACCGACGGCCTGGTCGCCCATGCCCATCTCCTCGAGGACCTCAGCAACCAGCTTGTGTACGACACCATGACTACAGCCTGGGCAGTAGTGCATCGTGTTATTGTTGAGCAGACTTGGCTTCTGATAGACCAAGTTCTCTGGTTTGGTTATATCCTTTATATCCATGATATTTGTTGTCTATTACTGGTTATTGATAAGGGTAAGCTTACTTGACGAGCTTCGTGCGTAGCGCATCGAGTACCTCGTCAGGAGAGAATAGCATACCACCCATACGTCCGAAGTGCTCTACAGGGCAGCGACCGTCTACCGCAAGTCTGACATCCTCTACCATCTGACCAGCGTTGAGCTCGACAGAGAGGAAGCCCTTGACACCACGCTCAGCGAGCTTGGTGATCACCTCGTATGGATAAGGCCATAGCGTGATAGGACGTACGAGACCTACCTTGAGACCCTCCTGGCGAGCTACCTGGACGACCTTCTGGCAGATACGTGCAGAAGAGCCAAAAGCTACTAGTACGTAGTCAGCATCCTCGGTCATTGTCTCCTCGTAGCGTACCTCGTTCTCCTCGATCTTGCGATACTTCTCCTGGAAGCGTAGGTTGTTTTGCTCCATCACAGCTGAGTCTAGCTCGAGAGATGTGATGATAGAGCGCTTGTCAGGTGTATGACCTGTAGTAGCCCAAGGGCAGCTAGCAGCGATCTCCTCATCGGTGTGACGAGGCTTCTGCTCAGGTAGTACGACCTTCTCCATCATCTGTCCGATGATACCATCGCTCAGTATCATAACTGGGTTACGATACTTAAACGCCATATCCATACCGACACCGACGAAGTCGACCATCTCCTGTACAGAGTAAGGAGCTAGTACGATGAGACGGTAGTCACCGTGTCCACCACCCTTGGTGGTCTGGAAGTAGTCAGCCTGACTTGGCTGGATCGTACCTAGACCAGGGCCACCACGCATCACGTTGACGATAAGTGCGGGCAGCTCAGCACCAGCGATGTAGCTGATACCCTCAGCCATCAGGCTGATACCAGGGCTAGAGGAGGAAGTCATGACACGCTTACCAGCGCCAGCGCCTCCATATACCATATTGATAGAAGAGACCTCACTCTCAGCCTGTAGGACGACCATACCAGTCGTCTCCCAGGGGCGTAGCGACATAAGAGTCTCGAGTACCTCAGACTGAGGTGTGATAGGATATCCGAAATAGCCATCCAGTCCGTTGAGGATTGCCGAGTGTGCCAGGGCCTCGTTGCCCTTCATCAGTTTTACTTCTGCCATGATAGCTATAGGATTAAAGGTTTACTTTATAGACGCTGATACATCCATCGGGACAGACCACGCCACAGTTTGCGCAGCCAATGCATGTTTCGGGGCTGCTCATATAGCAGTAGTGATACCCCTTGTCGTTCACCTCGTCTGGGTGAAGTGAGATACTCGCAGTAGGACACGCCACAACGCAGAGGTTGCACCCCTTGCAGCGCTGCTCGTTGACTACGATTGCTCCTCTAAATTTTGCCATGTGTAGTACTTTATAGATATTGTACCCTCCTCCCGTCAGCTGACAAAAGTCGAGTACTGTGATACAATTAGTTTTCTTCGACCTCAAAGTTACAAAGAATATTCGTAATACCTACCACTAGGTAGAGAAAAAGATTGTTTTCCTGCCATATTCTCCGTAAAGAGGCTCTTTTGTAGACGAATAGGTCCTAAAAATGAGTAGAGACTGCCACTACTAGCGACAGTCTCTAGACGGATAGGTGCAATAAGATGCAGGTTACAGAGTCGATTACGACTGACTAGCTAACTCAGCCGATCGAAAGTCATCAATAGCCTTCACGAATTCCGCTAGGGATACGCCATCCCACCTTGCAGCCTCTGCTAGGTGCTGATACTTAGGGAGGAGTACGATATGATTGTCTTCAAGCGTAAGTACAGAGGCGAGGTTTGTAGCCTCTTTCTCGCTGTACTCTTTTTGGCCAGTGAGGGCTCGCACCACCTCGACAGCCTTACGTGTCGTAGCATCAGCCTGAGCCAGTGTTGCATCCTGCTCAGATAGATGCATGACGGTCTCTATGACCTTTACGATCTCTTGCTGAGATTCATCCAGCGTCACCTGCTGCTGTCCCTTTGCCACGAGTGGTAGCACGAAAAGGAGCAGAGCGCATAACCATGTTGTGTGTTTCATAATTATAAAGCTTAGAAGTTAGTATTGTTGGTTTGTTATCATTTCGCTCTCTTTAGATCTCTCGTTGAAGTCTCTCGTTGCTTCAACACCTTGTACCACAGAAGATGAAACAAGCAAGAAACAATCACCATACCACAAAGATAGTTTTTTTTGCAAACAACAAAGCGCTTGATGGTAGACGAAACGTCTAACCTCTAACTTCTAATCTCTAATCCGATCGTCACGTGGAAAATCTCAAATCTCCACGTGGCGGTTTTTCATTTTCCACGTGGAGACGAAATGATTCCTCCGAAGTTTCATTTGATTCCTCCGAAGTTTTATTTCTCGCCTACGTGGAGATTTTTTATTTGCCACGTGGCGATTTGAGAATTTCCACGTGGGGATCAGCTTTTTTTGTGGCAAAGCGTTTCGGGCATAAGAGATTCTGTTCAGAATGTGCTAGTGAGTGGAATATGCTGAAGGCGGCATATTTTGCTCTCAGCAGTTATTTCAGTAGATTTGCGTTAGAATCGACTGGGCGCATCCAGAGGACTGAGCCCCCTAAGTAAGACCATTTACCGATGAACTACAAAGGATTCCTATACACACTACTGCTCTGTGGGCAGTTGCCACTAGCCTACCAACTTCAGGCGCAAGAGACCTTTAGCATACCCACCGAGCAGCATACTATCGAGGTGACACTCGCAGCAGGTTCGCCCCTGCGTACCACGACGCTCCTCTCCTCTACACATCGTCTGAGCAAGGCGGACGGGTGGTTTGCCACCTATGGAGCGCATCTACTGGGTCGTCCTAGTGCTGCTGCTGAGCTGGAAGAGTATATCACCACAGACCCTATCTCCCGTCAGGCACAGGTAGCTCGTATAGCTCGTGCCACACACTACCTATATAATAAGGAGTACAATCGCGCTCGCCATACGCTAGAGCAGGTGCGTGAAGAGACCTTGACAAGCGAGGCACGCAGCGAGTGGCAGGTCAAGATGGCCTACGCTCTCCTGCTGTCTGGTCGTCCTGTGGAGCAGGTGGAGCAGCTTTTTGAGATGACCGCTACAGGTGATGACTACTGGGGCGATGTGGCTAGACTCTATCTAGCGCAGCTATACATAGCGCAAAACGATCTGGACAAGGCTGAGCGCACGCTCCTCCCGATACAGGATCAGGGGGATCTGCAGTACGATGCTCGTCTAGGGCTGGCACGGATAGCTCTCTATCGGCAAAACTACCAGTCGGTGCTCACACACACCGAGGCACTCACTACGGCAGGTCTCTCAGAGGAGCAGCGCGCAGAGAGTCAGATCATAGAGGCAAATGCTTGGTATCGTCTGGAGGATCCGAGCAAAGCTATCGAGCGCCTAGCCCCGCTATCAGACCAGAATGCTAGTCTCCTTACCCCCGAAGACCAACTCATCCTCGCGGCTGCCTATATGGAGACGGAGCGCACGGAGCAAGCGATCCCGCACCTACTCCTAGCGACCCGTGGCGATGCGGAGACCAGTGGTGTGGCCAACCTCTACCTAGCACGTGCTCGTAGAGATATGGGGCTTTACTCCGAAGCTCTTGCCTCCTATCAGGTGGCGGCAGATAGAGCCGTAGCACCCTCGATCCGTGAGGCTGCTATGTACGAGCAGGTATTGCTGATGCGCAGCAAGGCGAGCGGTTCGTTTGGTCAGGAGGTAAGGCTCTGCGAGGAGTTTCTCAATACATTCGCTCAGTCGGCACACCGTGAGGCTATGGAGCACTTTCTCATCGAGAGCTACTACCGTAGCCCAGACTACTTGACTAGTCTAGCCTCCATAGGACGTATCCAAAGCCCTTCGCCAGTTATCATAGAGGCGCAGTGCTATCTGCTCAATCAGCTCACGCAGCAGGCGCAACAGGCGGGCGACCTAGCCCTAGCACAACGCTATAACCAACAGGCGCAGCGGATTGCCACAAAATCCGCTCACCACACCGAGGCTGAGCTACTAGGGGCGCAGCTCCTCTCTCAGCAGGGAGCTCACAAGCAAGCATCACAAGCCCTCACAGCTATCCTCAATAAGCGCGCAGCCTCTAGCAAGCAGCTACAGATCGCTCGCTACCTACTAGGCTATAGTCAGATCAAGCAGCAGCAGTACAGTGCTGCCACGCAGACACTCTCCATATTACTCCAAGAGGGCACACTCGACAACACGCTACAAGCTGATGTCCACGCTCGTCTAGGCGATGCGCACTACATGCAGGGTCACTACACGCCGGCCGTACGCTACTACGAGGAAGCTTATAGACTCGCGCCTGATAATCAGGTCTATGCGCTCTATATGCTGTCAGACATTGAGGGACTCAAGAAGGAGTACAAAGCACAGATAGCTGCCCTCGATAAGTTAGTCGCTCGTCACCCTAATAGTCTCTACAAGCCTCGTGCTATGTACGATCAGGGACGCGCTATGGAGCTGTCGGGACAGCATACGGAGGCTATCGGAGCCTTCACGCGCCTGACGCAAGAGTACCCGCAGAGTGAGTATGGGCGCAAGGCTGCCTTGCAGTTGGCACTACTATATTATAATAGGAATGAGACGAGCCGAGCCATCGAAACCTACAAAGCACTCCTAGCCGAAGCGCCACAGAGTGGCGAGGCAAAGCAGGCGTACGAAGCACTCAAGAGTATCTACATCGAAGAGGGACGCTCCTCCGATTTTGTCCAGTATGCTAACAGCATCGGCGGAAGCTACTCCATCGATGAGAGTGAGGCGATGAGCATCTCCTTCGAGACAGCTGAGCGTGCTTACCAGTCCCGACAGCCACAGGCTGAGCGCTTGCTCAAAGAGTACCTAGCTCTGAATCCGCAAGGAGCCTCTTCGCTCTTAGCGAACTACTACCTGGCCGACCTCTACGATCGTGCTGGTAAGGGAGAGGAGGCTCTAGCACTCTATGAGCGTATCTATCCCAGTCGCAAGCAACTATCGCAAGAGCTGCACATCGGTTTGCTTCAGAAGATGTCTGCCATACACATACAGCAGCGAGCTTATGCTCAGGCATTGCCCTTGCAGCAGGAGCTACTCACGCTACCGCTAGAGCCTGCGAGCTACCAGACGACACTGCTCTCGGCTACTGAGTGCGCGCTCCAAGCGGGACAGTATGAGTGGGTCATCAAGGTCGTGACACCTCAGCTAGACAAGTCTAAGGGTTGGAATCAAGAGCAACTAGACCTCCTAACTTGTCGCCTAGCGACCAGCTACTTGAAGACAGGTCGGGGCAACCAGATCGAGCCACTCCTGAAGCCACTTGTCGCTCGCATAGAGACCTACGCTGGCACCCAGGGTACGCTCCTATTGGCGCAATACTACGTCTCCAACAAGATCCAGCAGAGCTACTCGAAGCAGCTACTCGACAAGTTGGTCAACGATGCCTACCCAGACCCCGAACTATCTGCCGAGACGATCATAACGCTCTCCGACTGGTACCTCGCCAAGGGAGACCCCGACACAGCAAGACTATACCTCGAGAGCCTACTCAAGAACTACACCGACGAGACCTCGCCGATACGTCTGCGCGCTACGGAGAAGCTCGCACAGCTTCGTCAGAGTACCACTCGCTAACACCCCTCTACCCTACTATCCCAACGATTAAGTCTACAAGCGATGAAACGACTATATAGTCTCCTCCTAATCCTGCTCAGCACACTACTTCCGACTTTAGCTCAAAACACCAAAACAGTGGCCGAGCGTGACACAATCAGCCGTGAGGTCACTGTGGTGAGCGACAAGGTGAAGCAGATCGATGATACCAATCCTATCTTTACCCCTATACCTCTGACGAGGCCTCAGATCGAGCGCTACAATCCAGCCACGCCTCGCTCCACGAGAGACTTCACGCCGACCCTCTCGCCAGCACCTACACCTCAGTTGTCTAGCTTTGCCCGTGAGGTGCCCCAGCCCTACAATGGCATTATGGCTCGTCTCTTCGGAGGCTATGCTCCTGCTTTCGGTGGGGATCTGGCGGGGCAGTGGCACTTTGGGAGCCAGCATAACGTTCTTTCCTTCGATCTGACGCATCGGTCGGAGCTTTTCACGCTCAGCAAGAACGGACCCAACCGCTCTGTGCATGGTCCTATTGATGAGTCCGATGCGGACTATCACTACCTCGAGGAGATACCACGAGAGACCGATATGTACCGCCACGCTACCGAGGGAGTCGTAGGCTACAGCTACCACTGGGGAGAGAGTATGGTCAAACTGCAGGGAGGCATCCGCAGTCATATCTTTGCGCACACACCCACACAGCAAAAGCTAGAGCTAAGCACGATACCTCTACTAGATCGCACCCGCTGGCAAGACGAGCTACGCGAGTATAGTCTGACAGGACGCATAGACAACCTACAGGCGCAGAACTGGTCTTTCGACCTTGGCGCACGCTACGCTTTCTTATCCCACTCACTACCCAGCCCTGCACAAAGGGATCTCATTGCTAACGAGCACTTGCACGTGGTAGACGCTGATGGAGCCACCGCCGTGCAGCTCTCTGATGACTGGTCTCTAGGACTGAGTGCCGATATGCGTATCCGCACGAGCCAGCCCTCACAGCTCTTCCTCCTAGGGGCACACCCGCAGTTTCGCTATCGTGGGTTCGTTGGCTTTGCCGATCTGGACTTTGCAGGCGGTGTGGGCGTAGACTTTGCCAACCAAGAGGTGGTACTCTACCCAGAGGTTCACCTATCGCTCTCTGACCAGAGACGCTGGGAGTGGTACCTACAGGCATCAGGCGGGCTACAAGATGTGAACCCCTTTGACTACCTAACCCGCATACCAGGCATCATGCTCGACGCACTGCCTAGACCTGAGCGTCAGCAACTAGGCTCTCGCACAGGAGTCAAGCTACAGCTCGGCTCAGGCACTTACGAGCTGTACGGTGGATACGATCACTACGCCCGCACTTACGGCTTCAACCTCATCCCCTACTACGCTGGCGAAGAGCTGTACGGCTCGTGGCTACAGTCGCAGCGCAACGAGTACACGAAGCTCGACATCTTCTACGCTGGGCTAGACCTCTCTACCGTCATCGCACGGGTCTGTGAGCTAAGCCTCGGAGCGCAGTTTAACCATCTTGCCAACTACACCTTCCACGTCCCCAAGCCTTACTTCCAGGGCTATGCCAAGCTAGCCGTTCGTCCTACGAAGCGTCTAGACCTTCGTGGAGTGGTCTACTATGACACTAGTCTCACTACCAAGATCTTGCACCCCGCCCAGGCTCCCGAGATAGGGCTTCGTGAGGGTGCCGCTAGAGGTTCGCTCACAAGGCTCACCGCTGAGGTGACGGCGCAGTACCGCTTGACCAAGATGTGGACGCTCTTTGCCACCTTCGACAGTCAGCACTACGGACTAGGTGCTTATGATATGTCACAGCCCTACAGTGGGCGCATCGGTGTACAGTTTAATTGGTCCGCTTTATAACAATGAAAGGAGTCGTATGATGAATCAAGCAAAGAGTGGCGGCTATAAGTTTCTCGCCATCAAAGACCGCAACTGCCTACTCGGAAGCAATGGCGAGATCGCTCTAGAGGATCGCGAAGCTCTTCTAGAGGTGCAGGAGGAGTACGCCCTGCGTGTGGCGGTCGCCAGCGAAGCTCCTATGACTAGTCTTCTGAAGATCTCGGAGCTGCTGCAACTACCACGCAACAGTGGCTACGTCATCTCCCATCTAGGCGCACGCGTTCACAACTGTCGTACGGGTCGTGAGCTAGCCTCTCGTCCTCTCCGTGCGGAGCAGCTCACGCATCTCTACGAGCTGGTCGATAGCGACTACACGCTCGCACTCATAGGTGAGAAAGCGCTCTACGCTACGAAGACCCATCAGCCACGTATCCTCCAGCTCGCCAAGCTTTGGAGCATGCCGATCCTAGACTTGACCAAAGCAAATGAACCCTTCAAAGCTCCTGCCGAGCCGATCTTTAGAGCTATCATCTTAGCCAGACAAGATCGCCTGGCGAAGCTGAGCGACCTGCTTAATTCAGGACAAGGCTTGACCGCTACCTTCTACGATGAGCCGATGAATGAGCTCTCAGTCGTAGCCTCTGGCGTCAGCCTGCGAGGAGCGCTCGACTTTATTCTCGACCGACTAGACCTCAACCAGCAAAACGTCATTGCCGTCGGCACCACCCTAGAGGATGCCGCCATGGTGCAGCGTGCAGGACTAGGCGTAGCTATGGCAAACGCTCCCGAGCCGCTCAAGAGCTGCGCTGACTACATCACCACCTCTTGCGATGCTGCGGGCTTAGCCCATATGATCACCAAGCAGATCAAGCTGCGCTACGATGGAGTCCCCTTTGACCCAGAAGATGCCAACGAGATCATGCCCAACACGCTCATGGGTACGCTCGGTATGCGCTGCACAGAGATAGCTCGTGGCTATGTCACGGGTACTATGCCCGTGGACAATCGTACGAGACAACCGATGGGTATACTGCACGGAGGGGCTTCGCTAGCCTTTGCCGAGACCCTCGCAGGACTAGGGTCAGTAGCCATAGCCAACGAAGGCGAGATACAGGTTGGCATGCAGGTGAGTGGCTACCACGTCTCCTCGACAGTCGTCGGAGACACCGTGCGAGGTGTCGCTACGATACTCCACAAGGGGCGCAGCACACACGTCTGGAACGTAGATATCTACTCCACCCAGAGTGGCAAGCTGATCTGCACCTGCCGTGTCATCAACAGTATCATCAAGCAGCGCTAAGCATCGGAATACGCTATGAGCCAACTCCTAGAGCGATTTCTCCGCTACGCAAAGGTTCACACCACCTCCGATCCGAATAGCCCTACGAAGCCCTCGACACCCTGTCAGTGGGACTTGCTCCAGATGCTTCACACTGAGCTAGAGGAGCTACAGATCCCCTCCACCTGCTACGATGCAGGCTATCTGATAGCGCAAATCCCCGCCACCACTGGCTACGAAGAGGTACCTCGCATCGCACTTCTCGCTCATGTAGACACCTCACCCGAAGCTCCAGGCGAAAAGGTCTCTCCCTGTCTCCACCCCAACTACGACGGCAAGCCGATCCAGCTCAAGGGCAGCACACTGAACCCCAGCGACTACCCCGACCTGCTGCGCTATGTAGGGCATACGCTCATCACAAGCGACGGGACGACACTCCTCGGAGCCGACGACAAGGCAGGCGTCGCTATCTTGATGACCCTTGCTGCGGAGCTCCAGAGTAAGCCTGAGCTAGCGCACGGACCTATCGCACTAGCCTTCACGACAGACGAAGAGGTGGGGCGAGGACTGGAGGCCTTTGACGAGAGCCAGCTTCAGGCTACCTACGCTTACACCATCGATGGAGGACTCGAGGGCGAGTTTGAGTACGAATGCTTTCACGCAGCCTCTGCACGCATCACCGCTACGGGACACAACGTCCACCCAGGCAGCGCCTACCACACGATGCGTCACGCACTCCAGTCGCTCATCAAGCTCGACAACAGACTAGGTTATGAGAGCGAGCGACCCGAGGTGACCCAGGGACGGGAGGGCTTCCTGCACCTATGCCACATGGCGGGAGATGTCTCGTCCGCAACCGCTGAGTACATCATCCGCGACCACGACCGCCAGCTCCTAGAACAACGCATAGCCCGCATCCGAGAGATAGCTCAGCAGATCAACGAAGAGCCATACGCCGCACAGCTAGCGGTCGAAGTCTCCTACCAGTACCGCAATATGTACGACTACATCGCTCCGCACCCAGAGATCATCGAGCACGCTATCGCAGCCTACGAGGCGGTCGGTGTCCAGCCGATCATCCAGCCGATACGTGGCGGCACCGACGGAGCGGTTCTCTCGGAGCGAGGCATCCCCTGCCCCAACATCTTCACCAGTGGGGGCAACTTCCACTCCATCCACGAGTACTGTTCGCTCGATGCTATGGAGCGCTGCCTCTCTATCGTGACGCAGCTAGTTCGTCGCTATGCAGTATCGCAGGCATTAGACTAAAAGCCAACTCCACACCCTAAATTTGCGAAGTTGAGAAGGACAGAGGTAGTTCTCCTCGTTTTCGTACCTTTGCTCGTTGGGGGAGGTCTATATCTTCAGCTGAATGACAACAATCATCTGCTGTAGTGCCTCCCTTCGCTATTTAGCCTCTGATATACATACACTAACAAGGTTAGAATACTATGAATAAGCAAATCTATTTGGTCCTTGCGTTGATTTTGTCAACTTGCTTTGGACTAGTCAGTTGTTACCAAGATTGTCCCGATGATGGTGGCGATCCCAACAAGAAGGGTCCTAGTAAGGAAGATACGATTCCGATGGGCGAGTACACACCTATCTATGAGCTAGATGCTGACGGCAATCTGAAGCATCTGCCGATCCCCTTCGTAGACTTTACGGCAGGCGAGCTACCTCTCAAAAAGTGGGAGGCAGACCACGGAGCCGTGCTACAAACGGAGAAGATATCTGAGTTCAAGGACAAAAAAGTCAAGAGCTACGTCTTCAACACACAGGATAGGAGTGGCAAGCAGCCACTACGCATCTACCTCGTCGGCGATGCGGGTCAGGGCAAACTACAGGTGTCCACCCTGCTCCTAGACAAAAAGCTTGTCTACACCGAAGATGGCGCCATCAAGCAAGACTTCGACATTATGACCATCAACGATGGCTTTGAGGCACTAGACAACAGCTCCAGCAAGACGCCTATGTACCGCAAGGGCAACCTTGTCGTGGGTGTCTCTCTAGCTGACACTCCAGGCTTCGCGCAGCTCTCATTTATCCCGATGCCTGGGTCGGTCGCTACGGGCAACTTTGACAAGAGTCTCAAGGACTTCCCCTTCGCCAGCAAGAAGGCTAAGGAGACCTCTCTCGATGAGATCCGCAAGTATGAGGCTACTCTAGGTCTCAGACAGGAGAAGGCGCAGAGTGACCCCAAGCGTGCCAACTTCATCACGAAGGATAAGCAGAAGGGCAACTTCGACCTCGTCGCTTACTACCCACAGGGCTACACCTCCAATGGTGACACCTACAAGCCTGGTATCCTAGCACTCAGCTATGCACTCACCATCGATATGATTGAGAGCAATCCCGATGTTGCCGAGTGGTTTGTACGCAATGGCTTTAGCAAGCCTCAGAAGTCAGACATTAGCGACAAGACCTTCACCAGCGAAAACGACTACTACACGCTCCTCATTATGGAGGGTGGTCAGGGTATCGCCTTTAGCTTCTCTGCCAAGGAGGAGGCTCCCACACCCGATCCCGTAGAGGACACCAGCATCTTCCCCTCCTACAACTTTGGGGAGAAGTTTAACCCCGCCGATGTACCCACCCCAGGGACACCCGCTGGCTCTATATACACCAGTGAGATGGCTAAGGGAGAGAATATCACCTACAACGCTCCTGGAAAAGACGATGATGGCAAGATAGACTATTCCTCTACTTACCTGCAAGTCTTAATTAAAAGCCCTCAAAAAGATTCTTCCGCCGCCATTAACGGCTATTACTACTACCCCTCCTACGAAGCCACAGAGGCTACGATGCACGTTTACGATAATGGTGGACTAGCCATCAATCACGCTAAGAAGTTTAAGACGGGCATCGACAAGGAGCTCAAGGCTGTCCTCGAGAAAGCGGGCTACCAATACACTGGTACGGATACAAGTAGTCTAGGCAACGAATATTGGTACTACTACAACGCCAAGGAGAATGTATCACTACATATAGTGAAGCTCTCGGGGCTAGGATCTTCTACAATGTCTGCATCTTTCTTCTCTGGCGATGACTACAAGCCTCAAGCGGGCAAGCAGATCCGCCTGAACACACACTACTTACGTCACTAAGCAGGAGCCTGTCGCCACAGTACGACAGCTCCAGCGCACTAAACAGAGCAAGAGCCTACTCGCTAATCAGCGGGCAGGCTCTTGTTTTATAGATCAATTGTTTGTGCTAAAGCTTCGTTTGAGCTATTGAGGTCTAACTATTGGACTAGCTACGAGGTTGGCTATTAGTCTAGCTTTTGGGCTGCGGGACCAAGATGGGTAGTTGCTGCTTTTGGATCGTGATCTCGATACAACGTCCCAGCTCGATGAGCTCGCCATCGACCTGTGCATAGCCCTCCTCCTCACGCTCTATGATGAGATGGTTGGTGCGGTAGATGTCGATAGAGGCGTTCTCATCCACACGCTTTGTAAAGAGACTGATGGCCACTTTAGGAGCTTTGAGTAAAGACATATCTCTAATGACCACCACGTCAAAGAGTCCGTCATCTAGCTCGGCATCGGGCGCTATGATTGCATTATTGCCATACTGATCCGCATTAGCGCAGGTCACAAGAAAAGCTTTCTGCTCGATCACCTCACCATTGAGATGAAGGCGATAGAGCGAGGACTTGTGCTTGATAAACTGATCGACCGTCGAGAGAACGTAGGAGAGCGGCCCTCGAAAGTTTTTCTGATCATAGCTAGCGGTCACCTGAGCATCAAAGCCCACGCCGAAGGTCACAAAAAAGGGTACTCCATCGGCCTCGCAACAGTCGATCCGCTTGACATACCCTCGGCGAATAACCTCTAGGGCTGCTTCGGGGTCTAGCGGTATGTCTAGTGAGCGCGCCAACCCATTGCCCGATCCCATCGGGACGATGCCGAGAGACATATTCGTAGGGCGCACCGCATCGGCTACCTCATTGATCGTACCATCTCCACCGATCGCGATAACTGTGTCAAACCCTTGACCAGCTATATCCTTGATGATGCGATCGGCATGTCCCTCCCCGTTGGTATAGACGAAGTATAGCTCACTGTCATTGTCCGAGAGCATATTAAATGCGAGCTCTGGCAAACTCGTCTTCCTAGAGGTGCCAGAGATAGGATTGATGATGACAAGATACTTCTTTTGAGAGCTTAGCATACGACCCAGATCTCTAGTGGTGGAAAGCAAGCATACGCTCACGAGCATACGACTCGTAGGGCGTGCCTGGACGACCGTAATTGCAAAAAGGCACAATGCTGATGCCCCCTCGTGGCGAGAAGTCGCCCGTCACCTCGATATACTTCGGGTTCATCAGACGGATCAGGTCATCCATAATGATGTTCACACAATCTTCATGAAAGGCGCCATGCGAGCGAAAGCTAAAGAGATAGAGCTTGAGGCTCTTGCTCTCGACCATACGCACGTCTGGGACATACTCTATATATATAGTGGCGAAGTCAGGCTGCCCAGTGATAGGACAGAGTGCTGTAAACTCAGGGCACTCGAAGCGTACGCGATAGTCTCGGTCTTGATGCCTATTCTCAAAAGCCTCTAGCACACTCGGATCGTAGTCCTGTGCGTAGACGGTGCGCTTATTGCCTAGGAGGGATAGTCCCTCGACAGCTCCGTCACGAGCTCCCGAGGAAGATATAGTTTCTTTCATATTACAGGTTTAGGGTATGATACTAGTGCTACTACACCTCTAGTAGCACTAGTATCTATAGCATTAGAGTAGGTGTGAAGCCAGCTCACTGAGTTCGCTACGCTCACCCTTGATTAGGTTCACATGTGCGAAGAGCGTCTCGCCACGCATCTTATCGATCATGTAGGCCAGACCATTACTTTGGCTGTCTAGATAAAGCGAATCAATCTGCTCCACGTCACCGCAGAAGATCATCTTCGTCCCCTCACCAGCACGTGTGATGATCGTCTTGACCTCGTTCGGGGTTAGGTTTTGCGCCTCGTCGACGATCACGATAGCGTCTGCCAGACTACGACCACGCAGATAGGCCAGAGCCTCGATGATGAGCTTATTGTCCTGCTGCAGCTTCTCCAGCTCAGCCTGCTGCTTGCCACCCTTAAACTGCGACTTGATCACATTCAGGTTGTCAAAGAGGGGCTGCATATAGGGACGTATCTTCTCCTGCTCCGTACCTGGCAGAGCGCCAAGATCCTTATTTGAAAGCGCCACAATAGGACGCGCCAGCATGATTTGCCCATAGCGGTCAGCTTGGTCTAGAGCAGCAGCGAGCGCTAGGAGCGTTTTACCCGTACCAGCCTTACCCGAGAGTGCTACGAGGAGCACGTTGGGGTCCATCAGCACATCGAAGGCAAAAGCCTGTTCCGCATTTCTAGGCGTGATGCCCATGTGGGTGTACTTGTCCACCCGCTTCACCATCGCCTCAAAGGGATTGTAGCGCGCCAGCACACTGCTCTGGTCACTCTTGAGGACGAAGCACTCATTCGGCTGTATCTTGTCGCCAAACTCAAATTCATCGAGTGGGACTCCCTGCTCATTGTTGTAGAGACGATTGATAAGCTCCACATCGATTCCCTCGAAGACAGGCTGAGCCTCGTCAAAGAGGTCGAAGGTCTGCACCTTATCATTGAAGTAATCCTCGACAGGGATGCCGAGTGACTTAGCCTTCATACGGAGGTTGATGTCCTTGCTCACGAGGATCGTCTGCTCCCCCTCATTTGCCTCTGCGATGTGCAGTGTGGCACTCAGGATCTTGTGGTCGGGGATGTTCTCCCCAAAGGCATGCGCCACACGCTCATGAGTCTTATTGCCTAGATAGACGTAGAGACGACCTCTCCCCTCACCTAGATCAACGCCATGCTCGAAGAAGTCAGCCCCCGTCAGCTCATCAAGCTTTCGGACGAAGGCACGTGCGTTGAAGTTGATTTGATCGGAGCCTTTCTTAAACTTGTCCAGCTCCTCGAGTACCACGATGGGGATATAGATATCGTTGTCCTCAAACTTGTCGATACACTCGAAGTCGTGCAAGATGACATTAGTGTCCAGGACAAAGTTCTTACTGTGCGATACTCTTGGAGCTTTGCTCTTAGCACTGGAGCGGGGCGTTTTCTTTGATTGACTCTTGTTGGTGGTCCCCTCTTGCTCTGTAGTAGCAGAGGAAGTCTTCTTTTGAGCTGTTGGCATATTGGTCTGTTTTTTCTAGTTCATACACGCAAGCTTTGCTTGCTCGTCCCAAAGTTAGCTATTTTGTACCAAATGACCAGCATCTAGGGAGAGAGAGTCTTTTGTCTAGAGAGTCAGGGCCTCACTGAGCAAGCGAAAGATGTCGCTGGTTTGAAATATATTTGGTAAGTTTGTACTATCGAATAAGAACCAATCTAACAACAGAATATTCTATGGCAACTTTATCACCCGAACTAATACAACAGGCACAAGAGCGTGCTAAGCAATGGCTCGCACCCGCCTTCGACAATGAGACACGTCAGCAAGTAGAGGCTCTACTCGCCGCTGAGGACAAGACACCTCTCGTGGAGGCTTTCTACCAAGTACTAGAGTTTGGTACGGGCGGTCTGCGCGGCATCATGGGGGCTGGCACCAACCGCATGAATAAATACACCGTCGGCATGGCTACCCAGGGACTCGCCAACTACCTCTTGCAATGCTTCGCTGGCGAAGAGATCTCCGTAGCTATCGGCTATGACGGGCGCAACAATAGCCCGTTCTTTGCTCAGACGACAGCCGATGTACTCACGGCAAACGGTATCAAGGTCTACCTCTACGATGCACTCCGCCCGACCCCTATGGTCTCCTATGCGATTCGTCAGCTGGGCTGCAAGAGCGGTGTCATGGTGACCGCCTCGCACAACCCCAAGGAGTACAACGGCTACAAGGTCTTCTGGAGCGATGGCGCTCAGATCATAGCCCCACACGACAAGGCTATCGTCAACGAAGTAAAGAGCATCACGGACATTGACCAAGTGAAGTGGCAGGGCAATCCATCACTCGTTGAGATGATCGGTGCTGAGATGGACGACCGCTTTATCCACGATGTCTGTACCCTATCGCTCTCGCCAGAGTCGGTAGAGCGTCATCGTGATATGGGGATCGTCTACACACCTATTCACGGTACAGGCGTGCGCATCGTGCCTCGTACGCTAGAGGCTTTTGGCTTTAAGAATATCATCCATGTACCCGAGCAAGATGTCACTGATGGTAACTTCCCCACGGTCGTCTCGCCAAATCCTGAGGAGCCTGCAGCTATGAAGCTGGCTATAGAGCGTGCCGAGGCTACGGGTGCTGACCTAGTCCTAGCGAGTGACCCCGATGGCGACCGCATCGGTGTCGCTGTACGTAACGAGCAGGGTGAGATGCACCTAATCAATGGTAATCAGATTTGCGCTCTCTTGACCTACTACTCGATAGCTCGTCGCAAGGAGCTGGGCGACTTACGTCCCGATGACTTTGTGGTCAAGACGATTGTGACCACGGAGCTGATCCCCGCCATTGCGAAGGACTACGGAGTGGACTATATGGACTGCTACACAGGCTTCAAGTGGATCGCCAACGAGATCCGCGAGCAAGAGGGCAAGCGTCGCTACATAGGTGGTGGCGAGGAGAGCTACGGCTACCTCTGGGAGAGCTTCGTACGAGACAAGAGTTCGGTTTCTGCTTGTGCTATCTTTGCAGAGCTGACCGCTTGGGCTCTAGACAAGGGGCTGACCATTGATATGCTTCTTGAGAAGATCTATTACGAGCATGGCTACTTCCTCGAGCAGGGCATCAGCGTGGTACGCAAGGGCATCAAAGGTGCTCAGGAGATAAGCCAGATGATGACCAACTACCGCTCCAACCCGATGAAGGAGCTGGCGGGCAGTCCCGTGGTGAAGATCCTAGACTATCAGTCGCTCGAGGGTAAGTGCCTCAAGAGTGGCGAGACCTTCCCGATCAAGATGCCTGCCGCCAGCAATGTGCTACAGTATCATACGGCCGATGGAACGGTTCTCTCCATACGTCCCTCAGGCACGGAGCCTAAGATCAAGTACTACATCGGTGTCACCTACAAGCGAGACTCCGATCACACTTGCGACCATCCTGAGCAGCTACTCCGTGATCGCATCAAGGCGATACGTGAGCAACTAAGTATCTAAGAGCTGGTACACATCATATATATGGTTACAGACGATATCTACCAGCTCATCTCTGATCATCAGATCGCCGCAGCCGTCAAGCTACTTGGCGAGCAGATGCAGTCCCAGGTGCGTATACCCGTAGAGCAGCGTGACCGCTATCACTCGGCAAAGCGCATCCTAGAGACGATGTTGCAATACCTAGAGTCTCCGATACAAGACCCAGAGCTAGAAGCTAACTACAGCTATCTGCTCCGGACGCTCTACGAGGTGACCGATGCCTTACGAGATACGGAGTGGCTAGCCCAATCGCCTCAATACGAAAAGCAAGCAAACTACTACTCCCTACTGCTGGACAACGGAGGACTCGCGATGGTTGTCGAGCAACTGACGCTCCAGTCCAACCTCGCCACAGTAGACCGTCCACGCTACGACGATCTGGTCAAGAGGCTCACGATGGGACTACTCTACACCCAGGAGTGGAGTGATGAGGTAGCCTCTTCACTAGATCAGCTAGACGACTATGTACAGCAGGCTACACTCACAGCTGTCACCCTAGCTTTGCTACGCTCGTGGCACTGGGGCAAGCTCTGCTGGCTCCTCGATATGCTCATGAAGACACAAGGCGAGCAGACGATGGTGCGCATTCGTGCCGTCGTCGGAGTGCTTCTCGTCGGTGAGATATACCATAGTCGCCTACTACTCTACGAGGAGCAGCTCCCCTATACGCTCCAGCAGGTCGGCGAGGCGATTACCCTCGAGGAGTACGATATGATCTGGAGCCACCGCCTGCGCATGAAGTACACACCACAAGTGGTGGAGTATGTGCAGAAGCTCTTCGGACGCTTCAACAGTCCTGAGTTTCAGCAACGCTTTCAGGAGATTATCGCCTCGACAGGCGATAGTGAGGGGCCAGCCACCTTCGAGAGTGTCTTCGGTGATGAGGAGGAGCTACTGCCCCTCGTGGACGACGTACAGGATGGGTACGAAGCGCTGAAGCGTCTCGTGGCACGAGGCTTCGATGTGAATGCCTTCGCGACTAGCTCGCTCCTACAGGGTCCTTTCTTTGAAGATGAGGCACACTGGCTCATCCCGTTTGATCTACAACACAGTTCGCTGGCAGCTGTGATGGCACAGTTTAGCAATGAGTACCAGCTCGGTGAGGATCAGATCATGACGCTACTGCGGGAGTCCATCTTCCAGCAGGTAGACATAGACTTCTACGGTTCTATCTTTAGGATTAGCCAGTTGCCTGATCAGGTACTACAAGGCATATCACAGGGCGTCCTAGCTATGGAGAACGTGATCAACCGCACCCCTTACATCCGTCCACAGGAGCGACGACTACTAGAAGCGGAGGAGTACACAAAAGCACTACAAGGGTACATCTGTCAGCTAGCACGCATCTTCGCTTTTATTGAGTCAAAGGTGGCAGCTAGGACACCCTTTATAATGCTCTTTGGCAAGCCCAATCCCTTTGCTCAGGCTCAGTCCGAAAAGCTATGTGACAAGCATCTTGACTTGCTACGGGCCTACTGCGTACAGACGAAGGAGTATGCTGGCGAGCAAACAACTATACAGTTGCAACTCGAACGTACCTCAGATCCTGAGGCTCGTGCTCAGCTCATGTACCGCCTCGCACAGACCTACTACGAGGAGGAGAAGTACATGCAGGCTTACTTCGTCATGCAGCAGATCCCGCCACAGCTACTCTCGGGAGACACGAGCCCGCTCTTTATCGCTCAGATCCTCTACCGCATGGAACAGCCTATGCTCGCCATCTCACTACTAGAGCAGGTGCGCCAGCAGGCAGAGCCTGAGAAGCCTTCACTCGCTATCTTACGTCTACTCGGAGTACTCTATGTGAAGCTTCGTATGTACAACAAGGCGCTCCCGCTATTGCTACAATGCGAGTTTGAGGACGATCAGCACCCTGACACGCTCTATCCGCTCATCGCTTGGTGCCTCATGATGTTGCAACGATGGGATGAGGCAAAGGCTTACGCCAGTCGCCCCGTCACCTCGTACGATCAGCTGGACAAAGACTCTCTGGAGCTTCAATATAAAGAATTTGCACCCCTACTACCAGCTCTCTTGACGCTTATCGGCGGAGACCTACAGGGTACGCTACAAGCTTTGGACAAGCTCCTCTCATCGGCAGACGAACAGCAGCAAAAGTGGCTCATCTCCACCTATGGGCAGTGCGTGTACGACCTGCAGCAACTAGGCGTACCGAGCCATCTGCTGGTGCTAATACATACTTGGCTCCATCAGCGCATCAACACTTTCTAAGTTCATTCACACAGACCAAATACATACTTCTATTCATGATAAACATTCATCAGTTCGACTTCTCAGGTCTCCGCGCACTCGTTCGTGTAGACTTCAACGTCCCCTTTGACGACCAGGGGCAGATCACCGACGACACCCGCATGCGTGCCGCCCTGCCTACACTACGTAAGATCCTATCCGACGGCGGTAGTGTCATCATCGCTACGCACCTTGGTCGCCCCAAGGGTCGTGATCCTAAGCTCTCTACTGAGCTCATCGTACCGCATCTCAAGGAGCTCACCCACGTACCAGTCATCCACTGCCCTGTGAGCCGTGGAGCTCAGGCACAAGAGATGGCGCAAGCTCTTCAGCCAGGCGAGATACTAGTCCTGGAAAACGTGCGATTCGAAGAGGAGGAGCAAGGCAAGCTCAACAACCCCGACCAGTACACCAGCGAGGAGGATCTCAAAGCTGCTAAAGCAGATCTCAAGGAGCGTCAGAAAGCTTACGCCCAGGAGATGGCTGCGCTAGCTGATGTCTATGTCAACGATGCCTTTGGTGCCGCACACCGAGCACACGCCACGACGGCTCTCATCGCCCAGTACTTTGCCGCAGACAAGAAGATGTTTGGCATGCTTATGCTACAAGAGGTCGAGGCTGTACAGCGTGTCCTACATGGTGCTAAGCACCCCTTTACCGCTATCTTAGGAGGCTCTAAGGTCTCCTCCAAGATCGATATCATCCTCAACCTGATGGACAAGGTGGACAATCTTATCATCGGAGGCGGTATGGCCTATACCTTTGTCAAGGCGCAGGGTGGCGAGATCGGTCGCTCCCTCTGTGAAGAAGACAAGATCGACGTAGCACGAGACATTATGGAGCGCGCTAAAGCTAAGGGCGTGCGACTGCTCCTACCTGCAGATACGGTCGCCACATGCGACTTTACCAATGATGCTCCTGCCGACACCTTTCCAACCAATCAGATCCCTGCCGACCGCATGGGTATGGACATAGGCGCTCAGGCCTGTGCTGACTATCGTGAGGTCATCTTGACCAGCAAGACAATTCTGTGGAATGGTCCTGCGGGGGTCTTTGAGTTTGACAACTTCGCTCGTGGCTCCGAAGCTATCGCCCAGGCTGTAGCTGAGGCTACACGACAAGGTGCCTACTCGCTCGTCGGTGGTGGTGACAGTGTCGCCTGCATCAATAAGCTCGGTCTAGGCGACGAAGTATCTTACGTATCCACTGGTGGCGGTGCACTCCTAGAGGCTATCGAGGGGAAAGCACTCCCAGGCATCGTAGCCATCGACCCCAACTATGGCAAGTAGTTCGCAGGAAAGCTCCTCCACTACCCCACTCGTCTCGTTAGTTCGCATGACACGGTGTGACCTTTGTAATGAGACGCACCAAAGTCATCTGCCTACGCTCAGACAGCTTTATGAGGAGGCCTTTCCCCGTAACGAGCGTCGCCCTTGGAGTGACCTAGAGCAGCTCATCGGGGAGCAGGGCGCTTACCACTTCTTCCTCTTAGAGCATCCCGAGCTAGGCGTCGTGGGCTTTGTCACGTTGTGGCACTTTGACGACTTCTACTACGGAGAGCACTTTGCCATCCTGCCGCAGCTACGCAACCATCGTCTGGGCGAGCAAACACTGCACACGGTCAAGAAGTACATTGGGCGTGAGCCCCTTTACTTCGAGGTAGAGCCCGAGACGCTCTCCGAGATAGCTGGGCGACGCATCAACTACTACGAGCGCAACGGCTTTCAAGTGGTCAAGCGGGACTACCTACAGCCACCGTATCACCGTGAGGAGCAGGGTGTACCGCTCTACATTATGTCGTCCGAGCTGGGCGAGAGAGACTTCATCGAGCAGGTCTGCCAGACACTTGTCGATCGAGTCTACCCGCACTTCTAGACACGAAATTCCCAATCAACGTAAGAGGAGACGGCCACACGTGTTGGTCGTCTCCTTTTGCATTTATAGACTCGTTGCAGACGCTTGCCACACTCTCTCCACGTGAGGAATCACAAATCTTCACGTGGATATTTTTTATTCTCCACGTAGGCGAGAAAGATTTCCTCCGAAGTTTCATTTGATTCCTCCGAAGTTTCATTCCTCGCCCACGTGGAGAATTTCTATTCTCTACGTGGATATCTCTAATTTTCCACGTGGATATTGCACGATAACGTGCAAGTAGCATTTCGATTAGCCAGTCTAGCCTTGGCGTTTGTAGCCACAAAGCCTGCCTAGGTAGCAACAATTCATCAGATTCAGATGCTAAGCACCGATCCTCGCTGAGGCTTTTTGTTTTTTGGAGTAGCGAGGGCTTGCTTCATTGGGAAATAAGGCGTAACTTTGTGGTACATATCTGATAATCCTAATCATTAAATCAAATGAAGACAAGTGAGATCATTGCCCAGCTAGAGGCAAAGCATCCAGGCGAGCCGGAGTTCATCCAGGCTGTCCGTGAGGTCCTCCTTTCTATCGAGGACATTTACAACCAGCATCCAGAGTTTGAGAAGAACAAGATCGTCGAGCGTCTCGTAGAGCCCGATCGTATCTTCACCTTCCGTATCCCCTGGGTGGACGACAAGGGTGAGGTCCAGATCAACCTCGGTTACCGCGTACAGTTCAACAATGCTATTGGCCCGTACAAGGGTGGTACACGCTTCCACCACACGGTGAACCTCTCTACCCTCAAGTTCCTCGGCTTCGAGCAGACCTTCAAGAACGCCCTCTCTACACTTCCTATGGGTGGTGGTAAGGGTGGCTCTGACTTCTCTCCAAAGGGTAAGAGCGAGCGCGAGATCATGCGCTTCTGCCAGGCTTATGTCACAGAGCTCTACAAGTATATTGGCCCGGACATGGATATCCCTGCAGGCGACGTAGGTGTCGGTGGTCGTGAGGTAGGCTTTATGTACGGTATGTACAAGAAGCTCACTCGTGAGTGCACAGGTACCTTCACAGGCAAGGGTCACGAGTTCGGTGGATCACGCCTCCGTCCAGAGTCAACGGGCTACGGTGCTATCTATATGGTCAATGATATCTGCAAGCAGCACAACATCGACTTCAAGGGCAAGACAGTTGCTATCTCAGGCTTCGGTAACGTCGCTTGGGGTGCTACCATGAAGGCTACTGAGCTAGGCGCTAAGGTTGTCTGCATCTCTGGTCCTGATGGTTACATCTACGATGAGAACGGTGTCAGCACACAGGAGAAGTTTGACTACATGTGCGAGCTCCGCAACAGTGGCAACGACGTCGTAGAGCCATATGCTAAGAAGTTTGGCGCACAGTTCTTCGCAGGCAAGAAGCCCTGGGAGCACAAGGTAGACATCGCTCTCCCCTGCGCTATCCAGAACGAGCTCAACGGTGACGATGCTAAGAAACTCGTCGAGAACGGTGTAACGATCGTTGCTGAGGTTTCTAACATGGGTTGTACAGCAGAGGCTGCTGAGTACTTCGTTGAGAAGCGCATCATCTTCGCTCCTGGTAAGGCTGTCAACTGTGGTGGTGTCTCTTGCTCTTGCCTAGAGATGTCACAGAACGCAGCTCACATCTACTGGTCTGAGGCTGAGGTAGACGAGCGTCTACATCAGATCATGAAGGACATCCACACTCAGTGCGTAGAGTACGGTAAGGAGCCTGACGGCTACATCAACTACGTCAAGGGTGCTAACATTGCCGGCTTCATGAAGGTCGCTAAGGCAATGGTTGGTCAGGGCGTCTGCTAAAACAGATATACAGCACAATAGCCTAGCTACACACATATGCGTGTCAGCTAGGCTATAGCTTAGACCTTATTTGTTTGCCTTTTATAAGGGAGGGTCGCTATTCACTCAGCGTGAGTAGCGACCCTCTCTCTATCTTGTGTCTACGCTCTTGAGACTGTTGACTTTTGCGATAGTCTCCTCTTATCACCAGCGGATCGGCTCGTAGCCGTATCGCTGTAGGTAAGCGTTGGCCTTGGAAAAGTGCCGACAGCCGAAGAAGCCCCGATGAGCCGACAGCGGACTAGGATGAGGCGCCTCGAGGATGAGGTGCTTCTGGCGGTCGATCAGAGCCCGCTTACAGCGCGCATAGTTGCCCCACAGCATGAAGACTAGATGCTCTCTCTGGCTACTCAAGAGTGAGATGACCTGATCGGTGAAGGTCTCCCACCCGCGTCCCTGATGCGAGCCAGCCTCGTGTGCCACGACCGTGAGCGTAGCGTTCAGAAGGAGGACACCCTGACTGCACCATGGCGTCAAATGCCCGCCGACGATTTGCGACGGATGCCCTAGATCGGAAGCAATCTCGGTCAGTATATTGCGCAAGCTGGGTGGCACCTCGACACCTTCTGGCACAGAAAAGGCTAGCCCCTCAGCCTGCCCCACACCATGGTAAGGATCTTGCCCGAGGATGACGACCCGCACATCTTCGAAGGGACAAAGGTCAAACGCTCGAAAGATCTGTCCCCCAGGGGGGTAGATCCTCTTCGTCTGGTACTCCGAGCGCACAAAAGAGGTTAAGGTCTCAAAGTAAAACTTCTCGAACTCCTCCTCCAGCACCCGATGCCAGCTAGGCTCTATACGTACATTCATACGATACGGCTCTTTAGTTTTATCTAAAAGCTAAGCGAGCCTCCTCCGAGCAACGATACTGGTGTCGCTACTAGAGAAGACTCGCATATAATGATTGGTAAGCTACGACTACTTGCCCCAGCGCTTGACGACAGCCTCCTGAAGCATCTCTCTAAACTTAGGATGTGCAATGCCGATAAGTGCCTCAGCACGCTCACGAGCCGTCTTACCACGCAGACGCGCTACGCCATACTCTGTGACGACATAGTCCACATCGTTGCGACCTGTGGTCACAGCAGCGCCCTCTGCTAGGATAGGCACGATACGACTGATCTCGCCACCCTTAGCGGTAGAGGCGAAGGCGAGGATACTGCGCCCGCCCTTGGAGCGTCTAGCACCACGCATGAAGTCCACCTGACCACCAGAGCCACTCAGCATATTGTAACCGATGCTCTCAGCATTGACCTGACCGAGCAGATCGATCTCTAGGCAAGAATTGATCGAGACCATGTTGTCGATGCTAGCCACGACAAAGGGGTCATTCGTATAGCTCACAGGATACATCTCAACCTCCTCATTGTGATCGAAGAAGTCATACAGCTCCTTCGTACCCATTGCAAAGGCTGTTACCACCTTGTTGGCATTGCGTGTCTTACACTTACCAGTGATGACCCCTTTACGCATCAGTTTCATGACTCCATCGGTGATCATCTCCGAGTGGATCCCTAGATCCTTGCGATCGGTGAGGTTGCTCAGGACAGCATCAGGGATGGCACCGATACCGAGCTGGAGCGTGTCGCCATCCTTGATCATCGAGGCACAGATCTCACCGATCTTACGCTCTATCTCACCAGGCACAGCGGGAGGCACTTCAGGTACAGCTGTACTCACCTCGATGATATGATCCAGCTTCGTCACATGGATCAGGTTGTCACCACCGATGAAGGGGAGCTGATCGTTGACCTCTGCGATCACGACACGAGCAGCCTCTGCAGCGGGCTTGGTGTAGTCGCACGAGAGACTGAAGGAGCAGTAGCCCTCCTCGTTGGGAGGAGTCACCTGGACAATAGCTACATCTACAGGATAGAAGCCATCGGCAAAGAGTCCTGGTACCTCATGAAAGTGGCAGGGGAAGAAGTCCACCAACCCGGCACGGCACGCCTTACGAGCATTGGCCTCGAGAAAGTTGATCTTAAGCTTAAAGTGCTGCGCTATCTCAGGGGTAAACTGATACCCAGCGCCATAATACAGGACGTGAAAGATATTACCTGTGGGTAGCTCAGCTACATGCTCCATCATACTCTTGAGGATTGTATCTGGAGCAGCAGCCGCATGACCTACGACAATGTTACACCCCTCTGTGAGCTCCTTCTTGAGAGCCTCTAGGGGGGTGGTCAGATGAGATTGATAATAGGACTTCCAGTCCTGATTCTTTTGCATAGTGTGTCTAGCTTATCTATTGTTTGAAATGATTCTATACTTAGCCCTCAGAGGCGTAGCCCCGCCCGTGCTGACCTTTGCACCAATCCGAGCGAGGAGCGCATCAAGCTTTGTCGGATACAAAGATACACATTATTAAGGAAGCGACTTACTTCACGTTTTTACGAGAGGGATCGTGTAAGGAGTAACTTGCAACAAGCTTTGTCGGTTGACCTATGGAGGTAGCCCTATAGGTTTGGAGTATTTGTTGTCTCGCTCTCCTTTAGGGCTTGTTGAGACGCTTGGGAACTTTAGGCAGACGTTGAGAACACTAGAATTCAGTCTCCATGGTCTCTCTTATTACCTTTGCACTATCTATTAAGTAGGCATCGACAAAGTAACAACAGGCGAAACTGGTTTTGCCACAAAACTTGAGTTATTCGTAAGCCAGCTCCAATATCTGTCGTACGATCTCGGGCGTCATATTCTGATGCTCTCCGAGTACAGTCCCACGCTCTGTGAAGCGACGTACCACTTCGTCAATCACCTCGTGGGGCACCTCCGCATCGCGTAGTGTGACCGAGAGACCGAGCTTGGCGAAGAACTGCTTCGTCGCTTCGATAGCTGCCGTGATAGCATGCTCTTCTCCTTGGCACGCTTGAGGTGTCAAGCCCCATATACGAGTAGCGTACTGAAGGAGCTTGTCCTGCTTGCCTAAATGGCGCATCACCTGTAGCGTGGCTGGCAGGATGATAGCGAGTGTATGTCCGTGCGTCAGTCCCGTCAAGGCGGTCACCTCATGACCTATATAGTGCGTACTCCAGTCTTGGTCCACACCCCAGGAGAGATAGCCGTTAAGGCCGATGGTAGCGCAGAGCATAAACTCACCCATCAGGTCAACATCCTTATGATTGAGCGTCAGCCCTGGAGCGATCTCAATGAGCGTATGTAGCACGCCCTCGGCCATACGATCCATCAGGAGCGGACTACGCATCGTCGTCATATACTGCTCCATAACATGAACGAAGGTATCTGCTATACCACACGCTACCTGATAAGGCGGTAGAGAGGTCGGTACACGAGGGTCTAGGATGGAGAATTGTGGATGCTTGCTTGAGAACGAGTACTTCTCCTGCGTCTCACGACAAGAGATGACACCACCGCTGTTCATCTCCGATCCCGTAGCGGGGATCGTGAGTACGACACCAAGAGGTAGATGCTCGCCCCTATGCTTGCCAGCACGGACTATATTCCAAGGATCCTGGTCACTGCACATCGCAGCGATGATTAGCTTGCTCGCATCTATGACTGAGCCACCGCCCACGGCTAGGACAAAGTCGCACTGCTCCTGACGTCCCAGCTGGACAGCCTTACGGATCGTCTCGACCGTAGGATTGGACTCGATGCCCCAGAACTCGGTCACCGAGCGTCCCTCCAGTGCTTGGCATACAGCATCGTAGACGCCATTGCGCCGTATGCTACCACCGCCCATCACGAGGAGGATGCGGTAGTGAGGATCAATGAGCCGAGAGAGCTCGGCTATGCGGCCTTCGCCGAAGACAATCCGCGTGGGATTGTAGTATGTAAAGGGTTGTATCATGCTTCTTGGTAGATTAAAGTGTGAATAAAGATAGGCTTCGTAGCCTTGCCAAGAGCAAAGATACGAGTTTAGTCCATTATCTTCAGGTAAAGCTGATCGATGATACCGTCCGCCACGCCAATCGTTGGCACGATCACCTGATCCGCATGTAGGGCAGTAACTACTCTAGTGAAAAGCTCACCCGCTGGGACGATCACATCGGAGCGGTCGGGCTTCAGATTAAAGCGGGTCATACGCTGCTCATCGGTCAGTGCCGCCAGCGTCTCATAGATCTCTTGCAGTGCCTCAGCAGAGATGAAGCGAGTATTAGGCTTAGCGAGGTCGGTCGTGCCGTTGAGCCGAGCAAGCCGGTTGATATTGCCACCCGTACCAACGATGGTCGCAGCTCCATACTCGCTATACAGCTCCGAGAGATACTGGTCGAAAGCCTGAAAGGTCGCATCTCGCACCACTCCGCTCAGCATGCGTACCGTACCTATATCGAAAGAGCGTGTAGCGACAGGCTCTCCGCCCACATAGAGGTTTAACTCTGTGCTACCTCCACCCACATCCATAAAGAGGTAGTTGCGATCTGTCGTGATGATGCGGTGTATCTTGCTTTGTGCCACAAGAGCAGCCTCCTCCTCACCAGAGATCACCTCTATCTCTATACCAGTCTTGCGTAGCACCTTATCCACGATCTCATCAGCATTGCTCGCCTCTCGCATCGCTGAGGTAGCGCAGGCTCGATAGTGAGCCACGTCGTAGATCTTCATCAGATGCTTGTAGACCTTCATAAGAGAGAGTATATCACGCTGCTTCCTCTTAGATATCTGCCCAGAGATGAAAGCATCTTCGCCCAGTCGGAGTGGCACACGCAGGAGCTGCACCTTACTGAGCGGTTGCTCGGAGAGGTCACTATTGACGCACTTGATCAGGAGCCGCACGGCATTCGAGCCGATGTCGATGGCGGCGAGGTTGAGCTTTCTCATATCTTCGTATCAGTGTCTATATCCTGCTGTAGGTAGTAAGCGTAGAGGTCGGTCTGCGAGCGGTACCATGGCGTCGGAGCATCCTCACGCCGAGGACGCCCATCGTGACTATTGACGTAGTGTCCCTGCGAGACATCTTGCAGTCCGCACGCCACTATGTGATGCAGGTCTCGCTGTATCTCCTTGTCATAGACTGGAGCAACCACCTCGATACGACGATCTAAGTTGCGCTGCATCCAGTCGGCCGAGCCGATGTAGTAGAGCGGATCGTCATTATTGCAAAAAATAAAGATGCGCGAGTGCTCTAGATAGCGATCTATAATGCCATAGACGCGAATGTTTTCGCTCACCCCCTTGACACCAGGTACCAACGAACAGTTACCACGCACCAAAAGGTCAACGTCCACACCCGCTTGAGAGGCTGCGTAGAGACGCTTGATGAGTGCAGGATCAACGATGTGATTCACCTTGACCATAATATAAGCAGGCTTGCCAGCTAGCTTGTTTTTGATCTCACGATTGATCAGAGCGGTAAAGCGACGACGCATATCATTTGGCGAAACCAGTAGCTCCTTAAAGTGGGTGTCTAGGTAAGGCTTCTCGATATACTTAAAGACATCTGCCACCTCCTTGACCACATTCTTATTGGCCGTCATCAGCATCACATCGGTGTAGACACGCGCCGTGCCCTCGTGCATATTGCCCGTACCGATGCAGGCTATATCTCCATGTCTGGTCGTAATATGAACCAGCTTGCTATGTATCTTCAGCGTCTCAGGACCAAAGAGTACATTGACACCCGCCTCGATCATCTCCTTAGCCCAGGCTATGTTGCTCTCCTCGTCAAAGCGTGCTAGCAACTCCACGACGACCGTCACTTTCTTGCCATTTTTAGCCGCAGCTATCAAGGCGTTGATTACATTCGAGTCCTTGGCAACACGGTAGAGCGTACACTTGATCTCTCGCACCTCTTCACTAATAGCAGCCTCACGGAGGAGTCGCAGGAAGCGATCGAAGCTGTGATAGGGGAAGTGTAGATGTCGATCTCTATGACGTACCTGATCGATCATACTCTCCGTAAAGTCAATGCTATCACCTAATATCGGTGGCTGTGGGGACTTGCAGAGATCATTGCGACCACACTTGGGGAAGTCCATCAAGTCTCTCGAATTGTGGTATCGTCCCCCAGCTACTTTGGCATCATTGCTGTCTAGACCAGCCTTGCGAAAGATCTTGTTGCGTAGTGTAACTGGCATCTCCTCATCATAAACCACACGGAGCATCTCTCCTTTGCGACGACGACGCAGGCCCTTGGAGACACGTTGCACTACGCCTGCATCAATCTCTTCGTCCCGAATGTCCATCTCAGCATCCTTGGTAAACTTGAAGGTGTAAGCCTCAAAAGAGTTGAACCGCAAGCCCGCAAAGATATACTTAAGATTGAAGCGGATCACGTCATCGAGAAACATAATGCAGACCCGTCCCTCTTCATCATCTGCGATACGGATGAATCGGCCGAACTTCTCTACTGGAGCCTTGATGATGCCAACGCTCTGACGCAGTGGCTTGCCACTCCCCTCCTGCAGCTCCTTCAGTTGCACTGCTAGGTAAATCGACTCCTCTATCTGATCTGCCGAAAAGTCCATCTTGCGCAGAGAGAGTGGATTGGTACTCGCACCCAGCTGCCTAATATAAAAGTCAAAGACCTGCTCCTCCTGTCGTGGCGTCAGCTCCCGCTCGTTGACCACTCGTATGCCCTCCTTAGCGAGATCATCTAAAGCCTGCTGAAAGTACTCCTCAAAAGTAGCCGCATACTCCTTATTAAGTTTGTAAATCTTGCGTAGCGTACGCTCCGCTTCCTTACGCTGCTGTAGCGACAGATCCTCGTCCTCTGCAATGCGACGTAGCGAAGCTACTCGCACACGAAAGAACTCGTCTAGATTGTTTGAGTAGATGCCCAGGAAGTTCAGTCGCTCCATCAGCGGTACATCCTCTCGGGCACTCTCTAGGAGGATGCGCCGATTGAAGTACATCCAGCTTATATCTCGATCTATGTAGGGAAATTTGTTCACTTTGCGTCTCGTTGTTTTGCCCATAAGTTACGATACAATTGTATTTGGGCAAATGTACCACTTGTATGTTGAGGATCTGTTAAGGGAGCTTGTATTCCCCCCTTCCACTCTAGTCTCGGCGGAAGATGTCTCGTGTGTAGACTCGCTCAGCGACATCGTCAAGATCAGGGTGATAGCGGTTGGTGATGATCGCTTGAGAGCGAGCCTTAAAGGTTGCTAAGTCATTCTCCACAAGGCTCCCGAAGAAGGTCGTATGCTGAGCCAACGTAGGCTCGTAGATGATTACCTTAGCCCCTTTTGCCTTGATACGCTTCATCACTCCTTGGATCGATGAGTGGCGGAAGTTGTCACTGTGGCTCTTCATCGTCAGGCGGTAAATGCCGATGACACACTCACGCTCTTGCGTGGGGTCGTACTGATTCTCCTCCATATAGCTGTAATAGCCCGCCATCTTGAGGACCTGATCAGCGATGAAGTCCTTGCGTGTACGATTGCTCGCCACGATGGCACCGATGATGTTTTGCGGCACAGCATCGTAGTTGGCGAGGAGCTGCTTCGTATCCTTAGGCAGACAGTAGCCTCCATAGCCAAAAGAGGGATTGTTGTAGTGATCACCAATGCGGGGATCTAGGCAAACGCCCTCGATGATGCTCTTGCTATCCAGCTCCTTGAGCTCAGCATAGGTGTCCAACTCGTTGAAGTAAGAGACCCGCAACGCTAGATAAGTGTTGGCAAAAAGCTTGACCGCCTCAGCCTCCGTCGTACCCATCAGCAGCACAGGCATGTCTTGGCGAATAGCCCCCTCACGTATCAGCTCTGCGAAGCACTCTGCACGCTCTCGCTGATGCTCACTCTGCTTGTCATAGCCCACGATAATGCGAGAAGGGTAAAGGTTGTCGTAGAGCGCCTTGCTCTCACGAAGGAACTCTGGCGCAAAGAGTATATCGTCGCATCCCGTCAGTTCACGCAGATGAGCCGTATAGCCCACAGGCACCGTCGACTTGATCACAATCGTCGCAGCGGGGTTGCAGGCTCGTACGGCAGTGACCACCGCCTCGACGGCAGAGGTGTTGAAGAAGTTCTGCACCGAGTCATAGTTGGTCGGCGTAGCCACCACGACGAAGTCCGCCCCTCGGTACGCCTCCTCGGCATCTAGCGTAGTGCGCAGCTGGAGCCGTCGTGTCGCCAAGTACTCCTCGAGGTAGTCGTCCTGTATCGGTGACTTACGCTGATTGATTAGGTCTACCCGCTCGGGCTGTATATCCACGCCCACGACCTCGTGGTGCTGCGCTAGGAGTACCGCCACCGAGAGTCCCACATAGCCCATACCTGCAACTGCTATCTTCATACGTTGAGAGGTTATATCTTAGTGTTTGGACAAAAATACAACAATTCGTGGATAGCGACTCATTACCCCTTCCCCAAAAGGACAACGTACATTCATCCACTAATGTAACTTTCCAAGGGTGGAAAGCGAGAGCGCCCTCGGAGGGGCTTGCCACCGCCCACCAATATGCTTGTCCGACAAGAGGAGACAACACAGTATATTCCACTGATAAACAAGTAGCTAGAGCGAGCTGTCGAGACACTCTTTGGAAGCAACGGCCGAGATATTTCGCGCTAGATATACGTTCGTTGGTCGATTTTTATTACCTTAGCGACCGAATACCATTTCCGAGTAGTTTCTAGCAATACATGATTTCGACCCAATACAATGCGATGATCACTGCCGTAGGTGCTTACCTACCAGAGGATCGACTGACTAATGCCGACCTAGAGCAGATGGTCGACACCACCGATGAGTGGATTATGACACGTGTAGGCATCAAGGAGCGCCGCATACTCAAGGACAAGAGCCTCGGTGCTTCCTACCTAGCTATCCAAGCTGTTCGCCAGATGTTGGAGCGTTGGAATATAGACCCACTTACCGTAGAGGGTGTCATACTAGCGACGAATACGGCCGACTATCACTTTCCATCTACCTCTTCGATCGTAGCCTTTGAGACTGGGTGTCGACACGCTTTTACGTTTGACATCAACTCGGCCTGCCCTAGCTGGCTCTACGCTCTAGAGACTGGTGCAAACTTCATTCGCTCAGGACAGTACAAGCGACTGATCGTAGTGGCTACGGAGAAGATGTCCGCAGCAATCGACTACACCGACCGCCAGACGAGTCCACTCTTTGGCGATGGTTCGGGATGCGTCTTATTGGAGCGTACGGAAGACACTTCGCTAGGCGTGCAGGATGCTCTCTTTAAGACCGACGGCAATGGGCGCTCGCACTTGATCATGAAGTCGGGCGGATCGGCTAGTCCCGCCACGGCGGAGACGGTCGCACGCCGTGAGCACTTCGTCTATCAGGAGGGGCAGCATGTCTTTAAGAATGCAGTCCTCGATATGGCTCGTGTGAGCCGTGAGGTGATGAAGCGCAACCATCTGACCAACGATGATGTCGCTTGGGTCGTACCTCACCAAGCTAATATGCGTATCATCCAGGCGGTATCAGAGTATACCGATGTGCCGATGGACAAGGTGATGGTGACCATTCAGAAGTATGGCAACATATCCTCTGCGACGATACCTATCTGCCTCTGGGAGTATGAGCCTAAGCTCAAGAAGGGCGACAAGCTCATCCTAAGCTCCTTTGGTGCAGGGTACACGTGGGGAGCAGTATATCTAGTTTGGGGCTATGACGGAGCTACAGCACCTCGCCGGTAAGTCTCTGACAGAGGGCTACAAGAGCGGCTTCGTGAGCATCGTCGGCAACCCCAATGTAGGTAAGTCGACGCTGATGAACTACCTAGTCGGAGAGCGCATTTCGATCATCACGAGCAAGGCGCAGACGACGCGGCACCGCATCCTAGGCATCGTCAATAGCGACCATATGCAGGTGGTCTACAGTGATACGCCTGGTGTGCTACAGCCTAGCTACAAGCTACAGGAGCGTATGCGTGCCTACTCGGAGCAAGCTCTAGAGGATGCCGACCTGCTACTCTACGTGACCGACACGATGGAGGAGCGAGACAAGCACCACGACTTTGTGGAGCGTGTACAGCGACTCTCCTGCCCGATCATTGTTGTCATTAATAAGGTAGACCTGACAGACCAGAAGCATCTGGAGGAGCTGGTCGATTACTGGCACAGCATCATTCCGCAGGCGGAGATTATCCCCGTGTCGGCACTGAGGCAGTTTAACTTAGCCCCGCTCAAAAAGCGCATCGAGGAGCTACTCCCCGTGTCGCCACCTTACTTCGAGCAGGACGCTCTGACCGATCGTCCAGCACGCTTTTTCGTCTCGGAAATTATCCGCGAGAAGGCGCTTCAGTACTATCACCAAGAGGTGCCGTACGCTGTGGAGGTAGTCGTGGAGGAGTTTGTAGAGAGTCCCGACCGAATCGATATGCGCTGCGTGATCCTCGTAGAGCGTGAGTCGCAAAAGGGAATCATCATCGGTCATAAAGGCTCTGCCATCAAGCGTCTAGGCATCTCGGCACGAAAGGATCTAGAGCGGTTCTTTGACAAGCATATCCACCTGACACTATTGGTTCGTGTGGATAAAGATTGGCGTCAGAGCGATCAAGCATTGACACAGTTCGGCTATGACATATAGCCGATGAGCAGCTTTTTGACGCACCTATTTATATACTAAGCAGACTGACATAGTCTATAAGAGATATCAAGCTATGAGTAATCTAGTAGCCATCGTAGGGCGCCCCAACGTGGGCAAGAGTACCCTCTTCAACCGTCTGACCCGCTCCCGCCAAGCGATCGTCACAGAGGAGGCGGGTACGACACGTGACCGACAATATGGTCACGTCACTTGGTGCGAGCGTACCTTTTCGATTGTAGACACTGGTGGATGGGTCTTGCGCAGTGATGATGTATTTGAGGAGGAGATCAATAAGCAGGTGCGCATAGCAGTCGAAGAGGCTGACCTGATCCTCTTTGTCGTGGACATACTCAACGGCGTGACCGACCTAGACGACGAAATAGCTCTGATGCTCCGACAGACGAACAAGCCTGTCATTTTGGTGGCCAACAAGGCGGACAACTTCACCCAGCACAACGACGCTGCGGAGTTTTACTCCCTAGGTCTTGGCGACCCCTACCCTATCTCTGCCATCAACGGCTCCTCAACGGGCGATCTCCTAGATCATATCTTAGAGCTACTCCCTAAGGAGGGCAATCATGAGCCTCTCCTCGAGCTACCTCGCTTTGCCATCGTGGGCAGACCAAATGCTGGTAAGTCTTCGCTTCTTAACGCGCTCATCGGTGAGGAGCGCAACATCGTCACCGACCGCTCTGGTACGACTCGTGACAGCATCTTTGCGGAGTACGACAAGTTTAACCAGCACTTCTACCTCGTCGATACAGCGGGCATACGCAAGAAGGGCAAGGTCAACGAAGACCTCGAGTATTACTCGGTGATCCGTGCTATCCGTGCTATCGAGAATGCCGATGTCTGCATCATGCTGATCGATGCTACGAGAGGTATAGAGGCTCAAGACGCCAACATCTTTCGTGTGATCCAGCGCAACAACAAGGGGCTTGTCGTCTGCGTCAATAAGTGGGACCTCGTCGAGGACAAGAGTATGCCAGTGCAGCGCACTATGGAGGAGGCGATCCGTGCGCGGTTTGCCCCCTTTACCGACTTCCCTATTATTTTCATCTCAGCACTCAACAAGCAGCGCATCCTAAAGGTGATCGAGACGGCACAGCATGTCTACGATATGCGCTCGACACGTATCCCGACGCACCAGCTCAACCAAGTGCTACTGCCACTGATCGAAAAGACTCCTCCCCCCTCTATCAAAGGTAAGTACATCAAGATCAAATTCGTACAGCAACTCCCCACAGCGGTGCCGACCTTCGCTTTTTATGCCAACCTACCTCAATGGGTACGTGAGCCGTACAAGCGCTTTCTCGAAAACCAAATCCGCAAAAACTGGGACTTCTGCGGTACTCCGATCAACATCTTCCTCAGAGAGAAGTAGCCCTCCTCTTCACCATCTACCATAAATAATATGGAGCAAGCAATAACTGCGTCAGATCATATTAAAAGGTATCTCATCATCCCCTCTGGAGGGTCGGGTGTTCGTATGGGAGCTGATCTGCCCAAGCAATACATCAAGCTGGGAGGCAAAACAATCCTTCAGCACACCATAGAGGCGCTAGCAAAGCATGTGGACTACATCGTCCTCGGCATATCGTATGAATACCGCATCATCGTCGAGGATATGCTCCAAACGATGGGTCTTGCGGATCGTGTCCATCTGACTGTCGCTGGCAGAAAACGCTTCGATACCGTCCAAAGAGCTCTGCGTGTCGTTCCTGACGGAGTACTCGTTGGGATACACGATGCGGTACGACCTTTTGTCTCTGGAGCGGTCGTGGACAAATGCTACGAAGAGGCTCAACGAGTGGGAGCCGCTGTGCCTGTACTACAGCTCACGGAGAGCTTGCGCTATCTACCCGAAGAGGATGCAGAGCAGCAACCTTCGCAAGCAACAAACCGTAGTCACTACCGCTTGGTGCGTACGCCTCAGGTCTTTTGGTCCGAGCGTATCAAGGAGGCTTACCAGCAACCCTTTCAGGAGAGCTTCACCGATGACTGCTCCGTCTATGACCAGCTCTACAGCGATCTTGCCTTAGTACCTGACAATACGGAGAATATCAAGATCACCACTCCTGACCAGCTTTACTGGGGCGAGCATCTCCTGACCACATCTCGTCAAGAGCGTCTACGCCTCACCGAGAGACTGCTCTCGAGTAGATAGGCTGTCCCTCTCTGTCCATACTGCTATGAGCTTCTTGACCACACCCCTAGCAGATCTCCCTGGACTGGGAACCAAGCGGGCGCAGCTAATAGCCGAAGAGCTGGATCTACACACCTATCGGGATCTGCTCTACTACATCCCCTACCGCTACGCCGATCGTCGGGTCATCTACCCTATAGGCTCGCTTATGCCCTCTATGTCGGAGGTACAAGTCGAGGGGATTTTACAGCCCTTTAGCGCACCCTCGCTGGGACGCAAGAGCAGCCTGTCGGCACGCCTTATGGACGACACAGGAGAGTTGCTATTGGTTTGGTTCAAAGGGTACAACTACATACAGCGCTCACTCACCCCTGGCTGCAAATATATCGTCTACGGCAAGCTACAGCTTTTCAACAATCAACTGCAGATCACACACCCAGAGATCAAACCCGCAGACAAGCCAAACCCATCCGTCGGCGGGTACCAACCGATCTACCGAACTACTGAGCGGCTCAAGCGTGCCCGCATCGACTCCGCTTTCTTAGGACGCTACATCGACCAACTCCTCCAGAGTCCTTACTTCTCCATCCCCGAGACGCTCTCCGAGCCTCTCATAGCGCACCGTCATCTAGCACCTCTCCAGACTGCTATCAGGTGGATTCATCACCCGCAGAGTGTCGAGCAGGCTCAGGTTGCTAAGTTTAGACTGAAGTACGACGAACTCTTTTACCTCAACCTCTATCTGCGTCGCCTAGCCGTCATGCAGCGCATGCGCTACGAAGGCTACCGACTAGATCAGGTGGGCAAGCTCTTCAACGGCCTATACCACGCACTACCTTACGACCTCACTGGAGCGCAAAAGCGGGTCCTCCGTGAGATACGTCAGGACACACTCTCGGGTACACAGATGAACCGCCTCATACAGGGTGATGTGGGCAGTGGCAAAACCCTCGTTGCACTCTTTGCCATGCTCCTAGCCGTAGACAACGGCTACCAAGCCTGCATGCTCGCCCCGACGGAGATCCTAGCACAGCAACACTACGAGACCATCTCCGAGTTCGTCGAGGGGCTGAATGTCTCCATAGCACTCCTCACGGGGAGTAGCAAGACAAGAGAGCGACGTGAGACCTTGTCGGCACTAGCCGATGGCTCTCTCTCCATCTTGATCGGCACGCACGCTATATTAGAGGAGCGGGTTGCCTTTCGCAAGCTCGGTATGGCCGTCATCGATGAGCAGCACCGCTTTGGCGTAGCCCAGCGCTCCAAGCTCTGGGGCAAGAATGTGCTGACACTCCCCCACATACTCGTCATGAGTGCCACCCCGATACCCCGCACCCTAGCCATGACCATGTATGGCGACCTCGAGGTCTCGGTCATAGACGAGATGCCCCCCGGACGCAAACCGATCACGACCGTCCAGATAGCAGAAAAGAAGAAAGAAACACTCTACAGCCTCATCAACGAAACGATCAATCGTGGACAGCAAATCTATGTCGTTTTCCCTATGATCGAAGGAACGGAGGAGTCTGACTTTGCCAATCTAGAGGTAGGCTACAAGGAGTACGTAGAGCGCTTTGGCGAGCAGCGAGTCGTCTACGTTCACGGACGTCTCAGCGCCGAGGACAAGGCGGAGCAGATGGAGCGGTTTGCCTCGGGAGAGGTACCGATACTCCTAGCCACGACGGTCATCGAGGTGGGTGTCAACGTGCCAAACGCTACGGTCATGGTGATCAACGATGCGCAGCGCTTCGGACTGGCACAGCTACACCAGCTACGGGGACGTGTGGGACGTGGTGGCGACAAGAGCTACTGCATCCTCGTCACGCCCGACGACCTGCAGGGCGATGCCAAGCAACGCATCGACACGATGGTCGCCACGCAGGATGGATTTAAGATAGCCGAGGAGGATATGCGCCTACGAGGCTTCGGACAGATGGAGGGGACACGACAGAGCGGTACTCTAGCGGGCATCCGCATAGCTGACCCCGTGGCAGACTACAATCTCCTCGCTCTCACACGACTAGATGTCAACTACCTCCTCGACTACAGCCCACTCCTCGACAAGCCCGACACAGAGCTCTACCGCATCAACCTCGAGCGCATCCACCCCAACGCCCACCACTGGGGACAAATCAGCTAATCCCCCGTCCCGCTCCCCTTCAAGGTCCTTTTCCTGCTTCCCCTCAAGGTGCTTAGGATGCCAATCGAGAGCAAAGCCTAATTAATCGACTCTGCAAAGGTAATATAGGAGACTACAAAGCGTGAACTCTGATGCGCTGAGCGTCTCTCTGTAGTCTCCAAACGTCTCAACAGAGCGTAAAGGAGCGCGACACGACAAACGAGTCCTGTCAATCTTCTATATTATGCGCACCATCGCTGATGCGAGTCCGAGCTTGCTACTACTCAGTAGCTCGTCCTAGTAACGTGTCTACATCCTTCTGGATATCGCGCAAGGCAGCCCACAGACGCTCTGGAACAATAGATATGTCCCAATTCTTATCGGTGGCATCACCTAGATGGCCTCCCATCATGCAGCAGGCCTCCTCCTCTTGCTCAGCGGTGAAGAGATGGAGCTCGCCAGCAACTGATCCTCTTCGATCGGGCAGCCCGTCCACCAGCCTACGCGCTTGCTCGTTATCAAGAGCAGTCCCGTCGAAGCGGACGACACGTAGGTTAGGACAATCCACAATCCAAATAGACCCCAACTTACTGTCTCTAGCATCCACCTCCTCCAAGGCTTCACAGCCACAGATGTCCAACTCTTCCAAAGTTTTGCTCGGACAGTGCAGGCTCTTTAGCTGCTTACAGCTTTGCACCATGAGTCTACTGAGTGGGCTCTCAGGGAGCTTTAGCATCGCCAGCTCCTTGTTGCCACTGCAGAGTAACTCCCTTAGATCAGAGCAAGCTGTCAGATCCAAGCTAGTCAGCTGAGTGTCCATACAGTTAATCTCTTTTAGATTAACACAGTGCGACAGGTCTAGGCTGGTCAATTGGTTGTTATGACAATCTAGCTGTGTCAAGGCAGCATTCTTAGAGAGGTCCAAGCTCGTTAGCTTATTACCATGGCAATATAGCTTTTCAGGTTGACAGAGTGCGAGACATCCAGGCTTACGATACTATTGTCGCCATACGTGCCACAATTGAAGCTTGTCAGCTCCCCACGGATGACCACCTCCGAGGAGGTCAACGTGTAGTGATAATACACACCACCCGTCTTGGGAGACTCAGCAACGCCCTCAACGGTGACCTCCCCTACGGTCCTCAGTCCGAGGCAAAGTTTTCCTGAGCCTGTTGCATTATCCACGCTCAGCCGTATGATAGATTGCTCTGCTGCTTGAGAAGAGAGATTAGCGTCTTTAATATTCATCTGTTTATTCCTCTATTATGGTTTGTGCTTGTCTATAGCTTACGCCAGTGATCGATCATGGCGGTTAGGAACTTCTTGCGCTGAGGATCTGCAATACTTGCAAAGGGTGCAGCACCGATGTCCTTTAGAGCTTTTGCAAACTGCTCATCAATCTTTTTTTCCCGGCTCTTATCTCCTTTTATAGGAGGCGTTGGTTTGACATGGTTAATGAGCATCTTATACTCACCCTCGGTCAGCAGGAGTGAGAAGTTGCCACCTTCCAGCTTGCCCATCCACCATAGGTAAGCATCTAGTATGTCAAACTGTTGTAGACCACAGAATAGAGCTGTAGATCCCTTGCCAAAGATCACCTCTCTCAGCTCATTGAGTGCTGAGATATACTCTCCGATGCTTCCGTATTCTAGCACCTGTTTTTGTTGGGGCTTTAGTCCCATAGCGCTCATCACCTTACGATATGACTCCCTAGCTAGTCTGTCATATATCGGGAAGCCGAGCGGGTATCTCTTCGTATCCATCAGCATGCAGTAGTAGGCATACTTGCTAATGAGGGACTTGAGGGTGGCCCCTGGCGTCCCAATCTTCTGAATCCCATACGATGCCTCAAAGATATTCTTACCTATGGTCGTTGGCTTACCTAGGTTTTGCAAAACGATGTCATAAAAGTAGTCATTGGGCAACTTTCCACTCTTACCAGCGAACTGCGTGGTCTCATGAATAATCCTCTCCGCCAGCTGCTCCAGCGAGAAGTAACTATAGGCGGCATTCGTAGAGTAGTAAGAGTTGAGGACTACAAGACGCAGGAGTATATGCTCCTGAACATGACTATGACCCGGTCCCTGACCTTGATCTAGCCCCTGACCCTGTCCTTGAACTCCTTTTCCACTGAAGAGTCTCGATATGATCGCCCGCTGATTATTGTACGGGAGACCTTTCGTATCGATCTTTCCTTTATTCGCTGTGATAGTCTGCGCTAGGAGCGTCATGACCTCTCTAATCTCTGAAGCAGTTATTGCCATTTCGATTCTGTATTAAAGATGAATGTAATAGTGTCGTGTGGAGCGGCTAGCTTATGGGCATATCACTCTTCTTTGGGTGGGGTAGCCTCATGAGACACGCCCCCTAGTACGTGGACGGTCTCATGTGAGTCTCCTTTGCTTAACCATAAGAGTTTGCTGTTGCGTCTGAAGCCCTAGAGCCTCTCGGCGTCTGGAGGATCTTGTCCGCCTTCTCCTTGTTCTCCAAGAGGTGGTCGACCAACTTCGATCCTAAGGTCTGGGTGTTCCAAGACTCATCATAAGGGAAGCCCATCTTATCTGAGATTATGCGGAGTTCCTCTTTGACATTCCCGTGCCCACACTCCTTGTAGATCTCGATCTGTTGGGTAGGTAGCCTTTTAACTACGAGATCTCCGAAGTGAGCCTCCTTGCCATCGCCAAACTCCTTAACGAGCCTGCGACCGAGGTCTCGCATATTCCACTTCTCATCTACGGGGAAGTCCTTCTCTTTTGCAATACCGCGCATAGTCTGGTAGAGGTTACTAGGTACGCACAAGACATCTACATGTCCATTGTCGGCGATCTCGATGATATACTCGCCTGCGATTACTGATTTTCTAGCCATTTGGTTTTAGTGTTATTAAGATGAATATTCATTGTTGATTAATCGGTAAGTCTTACTCCTATTATTATATATAGGAAAAAAGCACCGCTTATATAAGTCTCTCGGCACACGCTCCGCCTGCACTGATGCCCTCCTCGTATGAGGATACGACAAAGGGAGACTATTGCAAAAGTCAACAGTCTCCCAATCTTGCAAGCAAGATTGTCTAGACTTTGCAGAAAGGATGAAGCGCAAGGCGCTGAGGGTGAGGTCTGAAGGGAGCATACCTCCGTATGTGACCGAAGCCGAATCCCGAAAGCAACACAGCGATTCGCCTTTATGCAACAGTCCCAAAGGGGCTGGTGCGGAGCGAAGCTCGGCACAAGCGCATAGGGTGCGACCATCGGGGCGGACGCTTGTTGCGTCAGCCTGCGAGTCGTCTGATAAGAATGATGAACCGCCCCTGTACAGCCGCCTAGAAGGCGCCCTGCGCGTTTTCGGGGGGGGGGGGGGGGATGGCAAAACGCTCGCCGTCAGCGAGATGCGACGGCAGAGAGGCTCTGAAATGGCTCTACATCCATGTATAGACGTAGGGTGGAGAGGGTTGATTTCACCACAATGATATGTAGTGAAGCAGTCTCTCTGAGACCTAGCGGTACTATAGTGATAAATAGTACCAGCTCTTTCGATACTATACGCAGTCAGAGCCATGTGGGCTGTCACTGTTTGTTACTTTTCTGTTGAGAGGGGGGCCTCTCGTAGGTAATGTTCTGCACAAAGATAAAACTTTATTTCAAGTCGTGCAAGAGAGGAGAGATTAGATGTTAGAGATTAGAAATTAGAGGTTAGAAGTTAGAGCGAGACGTGTAGCCCGTATAGTGATGCACAGATAGTGTCTAGCGAGAGGATGTCCGTTGCCGAACCATCCAACGTGTAACGGGTGTAGGGACGCACGATCTGTGCGTCCGTTGTGTCAAAGCGAGATTGCGTCAAGTTTTGTATTCGTCCTGGCTGGTTCGAGAACGGACGCACGAGCCGTGCGTCCCTACAACCGTTACACGTCTCACGAGGAAATCGGAAAGCTCCAGGGAGGAAACGGAATTTCCCCACGGAGGACCGAAATAAAAGTTCGGAAGAATGAAATGAAACTTCGGAAGAATGAAATCGAAGTTCCGAAGAATTTTTGCCTCCGTGGAGAGTCTCGCTTTCTTCCGTGGAGACTGTTGACTTTTGCAAGAGTCTCCCGTGGACAATTCTGATTTTCCTCGAGCTGTGGGGAGTTGATTTGCGGACAGGGTATAGGTACTTTCAGGCTATGGCAAACAAAATGAGCGTGCTGACTGTACTTAGTCAACACGCTCACGGTTGGGGTGTAGTGTGAGGGGCGATGGGCCACTACACTATTCCTTATAACGAGTGCTTACTCAAAGGGGAAGGTCTTGATGAGCTCCTCTGCCTTGTTCATCTGCTCGTACATGACGACGTCATCCTCGACGCGAGGACATACCTTGCGGAAACTAGCGAGGAAGCCCTCGAGACGCTCCGAGGTCTTCATAGGACGACGGAATTCGATCGCCTGAGCTGCATTGAGTAGCTCGATCCCGAAGAGACGATAGAGGTTCGCGATGAGTGGCATAAGCTTGGTTGCCGCGTTGGCACCCATAGAGACGTGATCCTCCTGCCCATTGCTGGAGACGATGCTATCGCTAGCTGCTGAGTGGCAGTACATCTTATTTTGGCTGACCATAGCGGCAGCAGCATACTGCGGGATCATGAAGCCACTGTTGAGTCCAGGGTTGGCAACGAGGAACTCAGGCAGGTCGCGTAGACCAAGGATGAGCTGAGCGACACGACGCTCTGAGATATTGCCTAGCTCAGCGAGTGCTATAGCGAGGAAGTCGTAGACGATCGCTAGAGGCTGGCCATGGAAGTTACCACCTGATACGACCATATCGTCATCGGGGAAGACGGTGGGATTGTCCGTAACAGAGTTGATCTCAGTCTCTACTACACTGCGCACGTAAGCGATAGCGTCACGCGAAGCTCCGTGAACCTGTGGCACACAGCGGAAGCTGTATGGGTCCTGTACCTGGGGCTTGGGCTTAGCAATCATCTCGCTGCCCTTGAGTAGCTCACGCATATGGGCTGCGACCTGTATCTGTCCCTGGTGTGGACGTATCTGATGCAGACGATCATCGTAGGGAGCGTCTAGTCCAGCGAACGCCTCTAGTGAGAGTGCTGCGCACCAGTCAGCGGCTAGCTTGAGGCGCTCTGCCTGTATGAGGGCATAGACACCATGTGAACTCATAAACTGAGTACCATTGAGCAGGGCTAGACCCTCTTTGCTCTTGAGCTTGATGGGCTCCCAGCCAAACTTAGCGAGGACCTCGCAGGAGGGAAGCTTTTCACCCTTGTAGCGTACCTCGCCGTAACCGATGAGCGGTAGGAAGAGGTTAGCTAGAGGAGCTAAGTCACCTGAAGCACCTAGCGAACCGCGGTCATAGACGATGGGTAGGACATCCGCATTGAGCATATCAACGATGCGCTGTACGGTCTCTACCTGTACACCACTATTGCCGATCTGCAGGGCATGAGCCTTTAGAAGGAGCATAAGGCGAACGATGGGCTCTGCGACCTCGTCACCACAGCTACAAGCGTGGCTCTTGACAATGTTTTCCTGAAGCTTGGTGAGCTGATCAGGAGAGATGGTGCGGTTGCAGAGTGAGCCAAAGCCCGTGGTAACACCGTAGATAGGCTTGTCGACCTCCTCGACCTTGCGGTCTAGGTAGTTACGACAATGCTCGATACGCTTGACAGCCTCTGGTGAGAGGGTTAGCTCGAAGTGGTTTTCTAGATACTCTCGGCATAGCTCGATGGTGAGCTGCTCGCTACCGATGGCGAATGATTTGCGTGCTGACATGTTTCTTTATTTGCAAGCTTCCTTAGTATACTCTATGACCTTCGCCTCACGCTCGATCACCTCACGCTCGAGACGATCAGCCTCTGCGGTCATATCTGCGACGAACTGCTCGTCCTTGATGGAGGTTAGGTTGATGCGAACGTTAAAGAGTGCACCGATGATCGCATTGCGTGCTGACATCATAGCGACACAGCCATCGGTGACGGCGTTTTGGTTACCATTGGAGACAACCTCCTCGATATCGCTGAGCAGGCTGTAGACACGGCGAGCCACCTCCATAGGTACGTTGGCGGCAATCTTGGTGGCCTCCTGGATCTGCGCAGAGCGTGCAGCCTTCTGCTCGTCAGTCTCTTTGGGCATTTGGAAAGCTGCAAAGACAACGTTGTAAGCCTCGCTATCACGATCTACATCGAGGATCAACTGCTGACGAATCTCCTGCACACGCTCGACGAGTTGCTTCATCTGCTCCTCGACCTCGGCATACTTCTTCTTGCCAATGGTGAGTCCTGCGACCATCTCCGTGAGAGCGGCTGCGATGGAACCACTGAGTGCTGAGATGCTACCACCTCCAGGTACAGGATCCTTGCCTGCGGTGACGTCAAGAAGTCCCTTGACAGTCAAATCTGTTAGACTATTATTCATAGGATGATTGGGATTGTTTGTTAGTTAATTAGCTGGGGTGCGACTAACCTTGCTAGAACGCTAGACGCTGGGGGCGGGTGTCACGAGTTTGTTTTCGTAAACGGTACCCGCCTTAATGGTTGCTCGTACGAGGTTGACACCAAAGTGATAGGAGAGGAACTTGTACGAGGGGAAGCGTAGGAGCGCTAGGTCACCCGCCTTGCCTACCTCGATGCTACCTATCTGATCAGCACGACCGATGGCAGCAGCGCCATTGAGCGTGAGTGCGGTGACAGCCTCCTCGACGGTCATACCCATATAAATAGTTGCTAGAGCAAACATGAGCGGGATGGAAGAGCTGAAGCAACTTCCTGGGTTAAGGTCGGAAGCAACGGCTACAGCACAACCTGCATCGATCATACGACGTGCTGGCGCGTACTCTTCGCCTAGGCTGAAGGCAGTACAGGGAAGGCAGGTAGCCACCGTGTCGCTCTGAGCCAATGCTTGGATACCCTTGTCGGAGATCTGTAATAGGTGATCTGCAGAGAGACATCCTAGCTCGGCTGCTAGCTCAGCACCGCCGAAAGAGACGATCTCGTCGGCATGCATCTTAACCTTGAGTCCCAGCTCCTTAGCACGAGTCAAGAGGATGCGTGTCTGCTCATGGTCGAAGACTCCTTGCTCAGTAAAGATGTCGCAACACTCTGCCAAGCCTCGCTCTACGACTACTGGCATAACAGTGTCACAGAGGTAGTGGATGAAGTCTGTGGAGCGTCCCTTGTACTCGGGCGGGGTGTCGTGCGCCCCCATAAAGGTGGGGTAAAGGTCTATCGGGTGCTGCTCCTGTAGCGTCCGAATGACCTCAAGCTGCTTGATCTCCGTGTCAAGCTCCATACCGTAGCCACTCTTAGCCTCGACGGTGGTGACACCCATAGATAGCATCGCATCTAGATGTGCAGAGGCTCGCTGGGTAAGTTCCTCAGCCGTTGCGCTACGGGTCGCCTTCATCGTGTTGGCTATACCCCCTCCACGCTCCATGATGCTCATATAGCTGTCGCCAGCTAGTCGCCACTGAAACTCGTCCTCACGATACCCCCCGAATATGAGGTGGGTGTGACTATCGACGAAGCCTGGCAGGACGCACCCGCCCTGAGCGTCATAAGCGACGCAGTCGGTGTGGTCTACTTGCTCAGCTTCTTGCATAGTCCCGACGAAGGCTATCTTACCTTGTCGTACGATGATGGCGGCTGGTCCCTCGATGACTCCGATCTGGCGCATCGCTTCAGCACCATGCTGTGCGGTAGAGCCCGGACGGGTCACGATCTGACCGATATTGTATAGGTAGAGATTGGACATTGGTTTTCAGTGGCTAGTTTTTAGTGGTTAGTGGTTAGAGAGTAGAGTTTCTAGGCTTTCTAGAAGCACTAGTGCCCCTAGTGATACTAGTTGTACTAGGGAGACTAGCTATCCTAGAGACTCTACTCTCTAGTTGGTAAAACGTTCTCTTTGTACTATTCCATCATGCGGAGCTCGAGGATCTGAGTCTCGCAGAAGTTCTCTATGCCGAGGTAGTACTCAGCGCAGTCGATGAGTGCCTTCATAGGTACGAGGCCGATGACCTCAGCACCAACGATCTCGACACCATAGCGACGAGCCTCCATACGTACCATCTCGTGAGCACGATAGACGGCTGTCTTGGTGTAGTCGGTGAGGTTCATAGAGACCTGCGTGATGTGCCTATCGGTCAGCTCTACGCCCATAGCCTTGCAGAAGCGTAGACCGCCACCGATGTGACGTACCTTCTTAGCAATCGCATCAGCGATAGAGAGATCAGAGGTGTTGAGGTTGACATTGTAAGCGACGAGTGGCATACGAGCACCGACAGCTACGACACCTGCTGTGGGATGAATGTCAGCTGGACCGAAGTCTGGGTGCCACTCATCCTCGTGAATCTTCTCAGCCATACCCTCGAACTGTCCCTTGCGGATCTTAGCGAGGTTCTCACGATGAGGAGCTGAGGCACTCTTCTCATAGAGGAAGACAGGTACACCGATGCGCTCGCCGATCTCCTTACCGACCTCCTTAGAGAGCTCGATAGCCTCCTCCATCTCCATATTGCGAATGGGGATAAAGGGGATAACGTCGACAGCGCCCATACGTGGGTGCTGTCCCTCGTGCTTGGTCATATCGATCACCTTGACAGCGATCTCGACAGCCTCGAGGACAGACTTGCGAACAGCCTCAGGCTCGCCCATGACGGTCACCACGCAGCGGTTGTGATCCTCGTCATTGCTGTAGTCTAGGAGCTTAACCCCCTTAGTCTCTCTAAAGGGCTGTACAATCTGCTCAATCTTTGCTTTGTCACGTCCCTCGCTAAAATTGGGGACACACTCTACGATCTTTGTCTGGATAGCCATTGTATTATCTATTTATAGTGTTGTGTTTTGATATCTAGGTAAGCCTTTTCGACAGGTCTCCTCAAACATTCCGCTAAGTTACTGATTATTTGAAGTACTGTCAAGCTTTTCAAGAGGGGAATAGTACTAAAAGTGTGCGTCAACTCTTGTAGTAAGTACGCTTGATACGCGGTGAGAGCTTGGAGATGACTTCGTATGGTATGGTGCCGATACGCTCTGCGAGGTCACTCACCTGCAAGCCTGGCACGCCGAAGATGATCACTTCGTCACCCTCTGCGACCTTTCCTTGGAGTGCCGTGAGGTCGACCATACAGGTGTCCATACAGACGTTGCCCACGATCGGACAGAGCGTGTCATGGATCATAACGCACCCCACGCCACAGCTGAAGCGTCTGTCATAACCATCAGCATAACCAATCGGTATGATACCGATCTGCCCGCCAGAGGCGACCTGTCCACGTCGTCCGTAGCCGATAGTCTCTCCGTCAGGGATCGTCTTGATCTGTAGGAGCGTGGTGCGTAGCTTAGCGACAGGCTCGAGGGTGAGACTGCCCGTAGCACTAATGCCATATAGTCCTACTCCTAGACGTACCATATCGTAGTGATGATGGTTGTATCGCTCGATGCCTGCTGTGTTTTGGACATGACGCAGAGGACGATAAGAGAGCTGACTCGTCAGGTAGTCGGCACCCTCGTCATAGAGGGCAAACTGCTGCTCCGTGAAGTCGCTCATCGTCGGCTCATCGGCAGCCGCTAAGTGTGTAAAGATGCTCTGCACCCGTATCAGTGGCTCCACCTCGTGTAGCGTCTGAGCCAGATGCTCTAGGGTCGATCTGTCTGGTGTGAAACCAGTACGGTGCATGCCTGTGTCTAGCTCGATATGAACGGGATAGTGGCTCAATCCCTGACGCTCCACATGACGAGCAAACTCACGAAGTATGCGCTCATTGTAGATCTCAGGCTCTAGGCGACTCTGCGTCATCACCTCAAAGGCCTCGGCCTCGGGGTTCATCACGATAATTGGTAGGAGTATCCCTTTGCTACGAAGCTCCTTGCCTTCGTCAGCTAGAGCCACCGCCAGAGCTGCTAGATCTTGTTGCTCCAAGGCTTTTGCCAGCTCATAAGCTCCGATACCATAGCCCTGAGCCTTGGCCATTACGATGATACGTGTCTCCGCTGGTAGTAGCGCTTTGTAGCTCTTCAAGTTGCTCTCTAGAGCTTCGAGATCAATCTCTAGAATCGTCTCGTGCACCTGCTTAGCCAGGTGCTGTACGATGCGCTCGAACTGAAACTGTCTGGCACCCTTGACCAGGATCTCCGCCTGACTGATGGTGCCAAGCAGTTCATCGGCAAGGAGCTGATCGGTCGTCTCGTAGAAGGCGGTCTCCCCTCCCCCACTCCTCTGGAAGTAGTCCTGATAGTTGCACAGCTCGCGTCCTACACCGATAAAGAGCGTGTGGGGATACTGCGCGATCATCTCCCCCACCTGCTTGTAAAGGTCTCGTGGTAGCTGAGCACTCTGTAGGATATCAGAGAGGATGATGACCGCCTGCTGATGCGAAGTGGCGGTGCGCTGCTTCTGAAAGTCTAGCGCGATACGTAGCGAATTGATGTCGTTATTGTACGCATCGTTGATCAGTCGGTTGCCCGCCTGCCCCTCCTTGACCTCTAGTCTCATCTCGATCGCCTCTAGCGTCGCAAAGCGCGCTAGCACCGCTTGGCACTGAGCCGTGGTGAGTGGCAGGAGACCAATGAGACAGAGACAGTGGGTAGCGTTTTGTATGGAGGCTTGATCCGCAAAGGGAATGGTTACCGTGCTGCTCTCGGTAGCATGGCTAGCTGTAATGGTTGTAGTGCCATCCCCTGAGTGGCTGTAGGAGACGTGATAGTAAGCTTTGCCTGGGGTAAGGCTCCAGCCGATAGCTTTGTCCGAGAGTCCTAGGTTGTCAATGCCTCGCTGTATCTCATCACTATCGGCATCGTAGACAAAGTGGTCGGCATCGACAAAGAGCTGGAGCTTCTCCTCGATCTTCTGATTGAGTGAGACGAAGTTCTCTTGATGCGCAGCCCCAATGTTGGTCAAGATACCGAGTGTCGGCCTTATGATACGCTGGAGGCGTAGCATCTCCATCGGCATCGAGATCCCCGCCTCAAAGATAGCGAGCGTATGCTCCTCCTCCATATTAAGTATAGAGAGCGGGACGCCTAGCTGCGAGTTATAGCTCTTTGGCGAGCGCACGATACGATAGCAACCTGAGAGGAGGTGGTAGAGAAACTCCTTGACGACTGTCTTGCCATTGCTTCCCGTGATGCCGATGACTGTGTAGTCGTAGCGCATACGCCAGTGACTAGCGATCTGCTGGAGCGCACGGAGCGTCTCCTGCACCTGTACGATATTAGCATCAGGATAGCGCTCCACATAGGGCTCGATCGGCTCGCAGATGAAGAAGGCGCGCACCCCATGCTCATAGAGCTGGGAGATGTATTTATGTCCGTCGCCCGAGGCGGTACGCATAGCAAAGAAGAGGCTGTCACTCGGAGAGGTGAGCTTACGACTATCGGTCAGGATATGTCGTATCGGACGCTCATCGACGATATGCGTCTGGATAGGACGAAGGTACTCAAGGATGTTTTGCAGTGTAGACATTATAGTTGTGTAATAGGGGTCATAACGATTCGACGATGGAGGGTATGCAGAGCTTCTCTCCATATTGCTCCTGATAGAGTGCTATGCGCTCAGCTATCTGAGCCTGTAGTCGCTCCGCTCCGTGTGGCGTCTTAGGTCGATGCTGTGAGATCTTGCGCAGACGCTGAGCCGCCTGACGCATCTCCACCTCACGTGCCTCTTGGCTTGCCCAGAATGCGACGAAGTGATCTGCGATGTAGGCAACCGCTTCATCAGAGGGGTGAGTCAAGTCACTAGCGTAAAAGCGGTAGTCCCGCAGTTCGTCATGTAGGATCTCATAAGCGGGGAAGTAGTGGCAGGCGGGTAGCTCCCGACAGAGCGTGTCGCAGAGGATACGAAGCTTGCTCTTTGACAAGTTGCTCTCAGCCAAGCCGTCCTGTAGGTAGCGCACGGGACTGACCGTCAAGATCACCTGCAGCGGATGCTTTGTAAGAAGCTGAGAAAGTGTCGCAAGCATACGCTCCTGCAAGAGGTCAAGGGAGAGGTCCCGCCTATCGAAGAGACGTGCAGGGAGTTGCTGGCAATTTGCCACGGCACGGCCACCCTCTGCCAAGTAATAAACCTGTGTAGTGCCCAGTGTGATCCAGAGCCAGTCCGCCTCCGCTAGCTGGCTATGAGCTGTATGCCATAGCTGATCGGTCGCCTCTTGCACCTCATCGAGACTCTCGCCATAGATCGCACTATGGTGGCGCAGACTATAATAAAGTCCGTCACGCTCTATAATATAAGGAGTGTAATTGAGTCGGTGCTGCTCATCGAGGAGCAGATCCTCCAGTGTATCGCAGATGCTGATCGGGTTATAGAGCGTACCATACGGATTGACCAGTACGTCATACCCTAGATGTCTCATACGCTCGCCTATATGCTCACTAAAGCAGGAGCCAAGCGTCAGGATACGATCCCCATAGCGCCCCGCTATAGCTGTCGGCAGAGGGGCTATCTGAATCGGCGTGAACCACTGTATGGATCGGGAGGTGAGCATCTAGTGAAGTATCAAGGCGCAGAGCCACCACAAAGGTACAAAAAAGCGGGTAGCACTCGTCTGAGCACTACCCGTAGTTCAGGAGGAGTAAAGCATAAAATTGCTAGCTTCTATCAATCTCCACGTAGGAAATCGAAAATCCTCACGTGGTTATTTTTTATTCTCCACGTGGGCGAGAAACATTTCCTCCGAAGTTTCATTTCGCCCCTACGTAGGAAATGTTTCGTCCCCACGTGGGGATTTTTCCGTTCCTCCCTTGGGATTTGGAAATTCCCACGTGGAGATTGACTTTTTGAAGCAAGCGGAGGAGCGACAGGTCTACAGATCGAGACCATTATCGCTCCTCCGCTCTTTACCCTATAAGGGGTCAGTGGACTTTTCCCTAGAAGCGGGCCACGATTCCTATCGAGTAGTCTCTCGTATTAACCTCAGCTTGTGCTGACGGCATAGTACTGAGCAGACTAACCTGTCCGAAGAGTCCGAAGAAGCCGTACCCTATCTCGCCACGCAGATCGAGTCCGAAGGGACGCACATTGAGATCATCGTCCACAAGCGTATTGACACGCTCATCGAGCGAGCGGGTGCGAGACTTTTGCAGGCATACAAACTTCGGGACGATCGATAGCGAGCTCCACGCATTCGTCTCGCCCCAAGAGAGCGACAGACCTACTGGCATCTCAATAGTGAGAATGTCTAGCTGTGTCCGTGCGTAACCTACGTCTGTCGACTCCTGCTTTAGGATCGTCTGGTCCTCATGGTCACGCTGCATAGCGTACTTCTTGTCAAAAGCAAAGTTACGCCCCACGAGCGAAGTGCCGACGTTGAAAGCCCACGGACTGCGACCGATCTGAAGGATGCCATAGAAACCAAATTCTCCACGAGTAGAGCACCAAAAGCGCTGCTTGCCACTCCACTCAGGAGCGGTAAAAAGATTCCAACCGAAGGATGTGACAAAGTGATAAGAGAAATCTCCTATGAGTGTCTTATAGATGATAGGACGACCATCCTGCTTATGGACTGTACTGATTCGAGAGCGGTGCCAAGCAGTCTGACGGCCACCTCTAGTCCACACCTTATCTATATAGAGTGGCACTTCCTTCTCCTGACCTCCAGGGAGTCGGCTCGCCACCTCTATCTGACTATCTTTGTCACCTCGCATCACATAGACCATGCGGTCAGCTAGCTGGATCGTATCACACGCAGTCCTAGTCTGCCCTGCGGCTCCTAGCGTAGAGAGTAGTAGGGTGACCAGCGCAAATATGGGTAATGTATAAACTCTTGAGTACATAGTTACGATGCGATTAGAAGGTGATACTTAGTCCAGCGGTGAGAAGCCCCTTGTTGTTGTACCCGCTCATAGCGTCTTTGACGAGAAGCAGCGACTGAGGCGTATAGTGTACGTATAGACCGATGGGTCTAAAGTCGATAAAAGCGCCATAAGTCATCGACAAGGGCGGTGTAGCCTCTGTCTTGGTGCGCTCCTTGTGTCGATTGCCATACTGCTTGTGCATCACATACTCCTTGTACTTGATCTGTGGGATTACCTCGATGCCGATGCGCATACGACTATTCATCATCGGGCGCATTCCCAGCGTGATCGGGAGCGATATGTAGCGTGTCACCAGCTTGCTCTGGCGTAGCCCTATTTCCTCATCATAGTGGTTCTGTGACAGCCCGTTGAACTCTTTATTAGGCGTAAAGTAGTAGCCATCACGCAAACTATAAGTACGCCCCTCAAAAGCAAAGTCAAAGCCAACGAAGTAGCGCCCCCGCAGGTAATATCTATACCCTATCGGAGCCACCATATAGTGGTTGAAGCAGGGGGTAGCGGCATGGGCGAAGGCATCTCCCAGCATCATCGTCGAGCCGAAGTAAAGCTTTGGGAAGAGACGTATCGTACCCCAGCGAAAGCTGTTATCATCGTAGATCCCAAATACACCACCTATGCCCGAAAGTCCCTGACGCAACTCACGATCTAGCGAGAAAGCGTTCGTCTCCATACGGCGCACACGGTGCTGCTCGTTGTAGTCGACGAGTGTCACGTCGGTCTGATCTTTACTAGACTCTATAATGACTTTGTAGTCATCCCGCTCGATGATTGTATCTGGAGCGAGGGTCGCTAAGGGGATTGCCTCTAGCCAGCTCGTGGCAAAGAGTAGGAGCAAGCCTGCGAGCAGACCTTCTCGTAGCGAAGCGTGTAAGTAATACTGCATAGGTAGTAGTTGTGATAAGAGTTGGTTAAAACAATGTTTATTACTTCGACAAAGTTATGGAAATATTATCAGCCAATAAAGAGTTTCCCTTTTGAAACTCATATATATGACAAAATCAGAGCTATACTAAACGACTCCTGACCTCTATGGATACTCACAGATAAGAGTTAGCGTGGGGGAGGGCATCGTTGAGAGAGAAGACTAACAACGACTCGGCGCATAACGACTTGGGCTAATTCTTATCTTGAGGTGGTAAGGGGGAAGGCCGAAAAGCTCTCTCCATTCATTTGGGGGCGCAAGTTAATCAATTCACTTCAGTTAGCTTTTTGAGTGTGGCGTTCTCCCCCAGCACCTCAAAATAGGAATTAGCCTCAACTTGTACGACGTATTTTCCACTCCAAAATGCAATTTGGAGTGGAGCTCGCCCTGCTCCGGACGCCCCCTCCTCTCCTAGGAGGGCGGGAGGAGCAGGTAGCGAGCTGCCGAGACGAAAAAAGGGACGATGCGCTCACCGTCCCTTTAAGGTTAATGCAGTATATTTGCTGTGGAAACAAAAACTTAGCTATATACAAGTATGCATCTAACCCAAGCGCAAAGATACGAAATTGCTGCTCTTCTGAAGACTAACACTCCTCAAAAAAAGATCGCAGAGGTCATAGGAGTACACCCTAGCACCATCTGTAGAGAGATTAAGAGGAACTTGACACCCGCTGGCAACTATAGCCCTACTCAGGCTCAAATGTTTGCCAAAGAGCGACAAGACTGGAAGAACAAAGCAAGAGCTAAATTGACGA